>OGPZ01000022.1_pt1 | contig 128289 bp, 114 predicted proteins | sample 1553111 | NCBI WGS metagenome assembly OGPZ01 (sample SAMEA2579968, study PRJEB22360) | human gut metagenome
TTCACTATATGAAAGTGACTTTGATAAATTGATGAATGATATGGAAAAGAATGATAGCTGATATTTATCACGTTACAAAACAGTGTCCATTAAGATACAAGAAAGTATATTTCGCTGGATAATAAGAATCAGTATTTGATCATAGGAAGAAATCCAAAGAATTTATTTACAACAAGTGATAATTTATTTGAGCTCGTGAGTGAGAAAATGGGGGAGCAGAAAGAATTTAGTCTGAAAGAATATTTGTGAGCTATATTAGTATTTTCCGTAACATGGTATGGCTAACAGGAGTGTGGGAAGAGATTGATTTTGAAACTGTAAGCAATGTGGCAGTTCGTGAAATTCAGCAAGTAATTCAACAGATTATTTTATGCATGAGATGAAAAAGAATTATGATTTATCAGATAAAAGAGCGATGTAGTTTATATACACCGCTCTTTTTGATTGGCATGGTATGTTATTTTTCTAGCAGCTTGCGTGCATATGTAAGTATTCTGCCTTCTACATTGCTGTCCTGCTTGATCATTTTGATGAGTGAATAAAGCTCAGGGTCATTGGATGAAGAAACAATAATGTAATCAGGATCTGTCTTATCAGATGTTCCGTAAAGATAATCTATGTTGCAATTAAATGTCTGCGCAATGAAACCGACTGTGGGATAAGAGGGTTCACGTTGTCCATTTTCATAGCGACCATATACCATTGGCGAGATATTAAGGCGACGTGCGGCCTCTGCTTTATTTATATTTAGAGTATTTCTGAGTTGGATTAATCTTTCAGGTTGAAATTTCATAGGTAAGCTCCTTCTTAAAAATCGATATTCAAGTGCTTGAATGTAATCATAAAAGATTATAAATTATAATTTTGTTTTTTTCAATGTTTACGTTGACAATAACCATTGGATATGATATTATTTCAATAACCAATGGTTACATATATGGATAAATAGAGGGGAATAAAATGAAACATTATATTGAGATTCAAAGACTAAGGACACAAGACGTGGTCGTTGATGATACGTTGACACTTGAAAAAAACACGGATGCATTTATACAGGGAGATATAATCAGTATCACTGAGAAAATAGATGGTGCCAATTCAAGTATATATTATGATAAAAAGCTGGATAGACTGAGATGTTTTAGCAGTAAAAATGAACTTGATTTCAGCAACCAGTTGAGAGGTTTTTTGACTTATGTTGAGAGTCTGGATAAGGAGCCGTTTATTAAATATCCGAATTATATATTTTTTGGAGAGTGGCTTGTGAGCCATACGGTTATTTATGATGATTCCAATTATAACAAATGGTATTTATTTAGTGTGTATGATACAGTTTCAGGCAGATGGCTGTCACAGGACTTTGTTAAAAAATTTGCTGAAAAATATGATTTTTGTTATCCGCATGAATTATACTATGGACCATTTATTAGTTGGAACCATTGTCTCAGCTTTGCCAATGCCCCGGCATATGGCACGCAGCAAGAGGGAATCGTCATAAAGAATCAGACTGCACTGGAGCAGGAGAGAGGTCCGCATATATTAAAATATGTAAATCCGGAGTTCAAGGAAACGCAGAAGAAGAATCATAAAAGGAAACTTGAAGATCCGAATAAATTGAACGAAAAAGCAGAGGCAGAAGAGTATATACGCATGATTGTAACAGATGCAAGGGTTATGAAGTGCTATCATAAGCTTGTTGATGATGGAATTTTACCGGAGAAATTTGAATTGAAACATATGAAGCATGTTGCACAAAATCTACCAAAGGCTGTGTATGAGGATTGCGTGAAGGAAGAATTGGAGATTTTAAAGAAAGCCGGTGAGTTTGGAGGCAAACTTTGCAGTAAGGTGACAATGGAAATTATTAAAGATAAATTGAAGATAGGTTGACTTTTTTGGCTGGAATTGTTAGGATATAAATGAAAGTTTACCACTGACCGATATGTGGTATATAAATGGTCGGGTTGAAAGTTTACCACTGACCGATATGTGGTATATAAATGGTCGGGTTGAAAAAGTCTTTTGCCGTAGTGCAAGAGACTTTTTTTGTGGGGATTAACAAATGATAAGGAATGGTTTTTATATTATCAAAGATAGCTTTTTTTCGGATATGTCGGATCCATATTTGAAAGGAAATAAAAAACAAAATAGGCCACACTACTATTGTTTTGAAGATAGCAATTATAATGGAATATATTGGATGATTCCTCTTTCAAGTCGGATTGATAAGTATAAGAAAATAGTAAGTAAAAGAACCAGTAAAGGAAGAAACTGTGATATAATTCACATTGTGAAACTTGATGATAGTCATGAAAGCGCTTTTTTGATACAGGATATGTTTCCAATTTCAGAAAAATATATAGAACGGGAATACACTATAGCAGGTAATCATCTTCGGTTGACCAGTGAACATGCTGCAAAAGAAATTGAACAAAAAGCAAGAAAAGTTTTGGGAATGCTGAAAAGAGGAATAAAATTTACTCCAACCCAACCCGATATACAGAAAATATATGAGAGGCTGCAACAGGATTTACCAGCAACACATTTGTGATTTTATAATAATCCGGGGGGGATTTTCACTGTTTCCACCTATAATCCCAAAATGGTTTAATAACGTTTGCTAACAATGCCTATTGTAAATAAAAGCTATCATCACTACAATAGAGATTAGTAATGCTTCGAACAATATGAAAGGCATAAAACCCATATGAAAAGACACACAAACATAATTATCACAGCCGTGGCATCGCTGCTTATCGTCACACTTGCGGGCAGAGAATTCATTAAAAATCATAAGAAAGAGTCTAATGATAAATCGTCTATGAATGTATCAGAAAATACATGTGAAGCTATACCTGACACAAGTATACCTGACACAAGTATATCTGATACGTGTGTAGCTGATATGAATACATCTGACACGAGTACATCTGAAACAGAGATCCTGAAACAGACTTATGAAAATAATAAAGAGCAATTTTATATATCCGAAATTCCGGATGACATTTTTGAAAAAATGCAGGGCAAATCCTACAAGGCAGATTGTACACTCCCCAGAGAAAATCTGCGATATATACATGTACTACACGTAGGCTTTGACAATCAGGTGCATGAAGGTGAGCTGGTTGTCAATAAAGATATCGCAGATGATGTACTTGAAATATTTAAGGAGCTCTATGAGTCCGGATATCAAATAGAAAAAGTCAGACTCGTTGATGAATATGATGCAGATGATGAGGCATCTATGAGCGACAATAATTCATCGGCCTTCAATTTCAGATTTATCTCCCACACTACAAAGATATCGAAGCATGGAATGGGAATGGCGGTGGATATCAACACTCTATACAATCCTTATGTCAAAACAGTCGATGGGGAGCTTTCGATTGAGCCTGCAAATGCCGCAGATTATGTTGACCGGAGCAAGGATTTTTCGCACAAGATTGACCATGATGATTTATGCTATAAGCTGTTTACGGAGCATGGTTTTGAGTGGGGAGGCGATTGGACGCATTCCAAGGATTATCAGCATTTTGAAAAATAATGCTGATAATTTCTACGGAAGCAGGTGACCTGCAGCCAGGTACAGCTCATACCATTCCTCGCGAGTCAGAGTAATATCGCATGCCGCGATAATTTCCTTCAGGCGGCTTTCGCTTGAAGTTCCGGTAACAATCTGCATATTTGCCGGATGGCGTAAAATCCATGCGGCCGCAATAGTAGTATCGCTGACATTGTATTTTTCGGCTATCACATGAAGTTTTTTATTCAGTTCCGGGTATTCGTCGCTTCCGAGAAAACAGCCTTTCCATGCCGGCATCTGAAACGGAGACCATGCCTGAAGAGTGATATTGTGGAGGCGGCAGTAGTCGAGCAAACTTCCGTCGTGATCAATTGAACCGGGTGTTTCCATATTGACTTCCATACCATTTGCAACGAGATTGGAAACAGGAATGCTGAACTGAACCTGATTGACAACGAGTGGTTGGCGGACATATTTCTGTAGCAGTTCAATCTGCATCGGCTTATGGTTTGAAACACCAAAATGGCGAACCTTTCCGCTTTCAAAAAGAACATCAAATGCAGCGGCAACCTCTTCCGGTTCTACGAGTGCATCCGGACGATGAAGCAGCAGAAGATCAAGATAATCTGTATGAAGCCTTTTTAAAATACCATCGACAGATTTCAGAATATGCTCCTTTGAGAAATCATAGAAGCCTTGGCGGATGCCACATTTTGACTGCAGATACATATCTTCACGTTTTAGGGATGGATCATCTGCAAACGCTTCGCCAAATACGCTCTCGCTCATACCGCCACCGTAGATATCCGCGTGATCAAAGAAATATGCACCTTGCTCCAGCGCAGCATGAATAAAATGATTCATCTCATCCTTTGATTTTTCAGAAAGGCGCATGCATCCAACTGCAACTGAAGGAACCTTTCGTATGTTATTGCCTAAAATTGTTTCTCTCATAGTAAAAATCTCCTTTGTAATTATTTTCTAATTCCCATAATGAGTGCGGCGTAGCCCCAATCCCATATGAGTTTTGCAAAGCTGTTTTCAAGATATTCGCGTATGTCATCGTCATCATATCCTGTCATGCGTGAGATGATGACAATATGCTCTCTGATGGTTTCATATGTCAACGGACTATTGGCATTGTGACTGTACCACAAGAAAAGACTTTGACGTATAGCAGTGTATTCAATCATAATCCACTGCATTTTGATAATCATGTGTTCAATAATCTTTTTAGTGGATGCTGCTTCAGGCGATATCAGGTCGGAAAACAGCTCGTTTGCCAGATAATTGCGAAAAACAATGTCATAATCTGTGAGCATTGAGCCAAATTGTTTCTGCGATGTTTGCAAGGTGCGGCTTATGGAATTATTGTCTGACTGTGAATAAATATTGGAGTATTTACAAGCCTCGGTCAGTACAGGCTGAAGAAAGGCTGTGTATAAACCCTCTTTACGATAATTTACTGATAAATCCTGAAGCAGCTCATTGCATTCGATAAATGTATCTTCGTCCGGGATATGGATATCTTCCATGGCGGTATTCAGTTCATTAAGCGTCTGGTCGGAAAAATATTCCTGTATATGTGTATTGGTGACAGGCTGGTTTTTATATAATTCCAATAAAATGTAAAGCCCATCAAGCAAAGCCAGCTCCACTGAAAGCCTTTGGTCAGATATCAGTTTAATCAGATTATCACGGATTAAAAATGCCGTAGATAAATTATTCCGGGTCTCGGATATTACAGGAAATGTGACAGGCTTTTCGCACCATAGGTCGATAACTGCCGGACAGCACGGCATGAGTGTTCGTTCCTCATGTGTTGAAAACCGGTGGATTTCTCTGGGAAACAGTGCACATGTCTCTGAAAGCACTTCATCTGAGTATGTCATTACAAGATGACATAGCTTATCCTTTGAAAGAAACGGACACCGGTGTTTTTCGTCCAGTTTAATAACCAGACTGCCATCCTTATGGCATGTGTATGAGCTTAGATTGTCACTTTTTCCAGACACTTTATCAGCAGAAAAAGGGGCTGTAGATAAAGTATCCGGAGGAGAAAGCTTCTTCCATTTGCGGTTTGTAGCGTCATCTACTGCAATTTTCCACTCCTGACAGCATGTGATACTGCATTTGTCAGCAATACATTTAAAATTGTTGTAATAGTCCGGTTGATAGTTTTTCATGTTTTTCCTTTACTTATACAGATTTGTGAATAGAGCATAGTATAGCTTGTTATTATCAATCAATCACATGATGATTCAGCCATTTTCTTGAGTGGAATCTGGCAGTAAATATAATAGAACGAAGCATCCAGTCACAAGCCATGCCAATCCACACTGCAATCGGACCAAAGCCCCATACACGGCAGAGGTATATGCACAGACTTACACGGCAAAGCCACATTGTGCAGCAGGATACAATCATGGAGAATTTCACATCGCCTGCGGCACGCAGTCCATATGGCGGGATGAAGGATGGTACCCAGCAGATTGGCTTGACAATTGTGATAAAGATAATCATCTCAAAGCAGAGCCGTGCACTGGCAGGTTCCATTCCGGCAAGCATTGTAATGGGCTTTGTGAGTATGAAAATAATCAGACAGCTGGCAATGATTACGACCTCAGACACCAGTGACAGTTTTTTGATATAGTAGACAGCTTCATCCTTTCTGCCGGCACCCAGACACTGTCCTACAACAGTCATAAGACCTATTCCTATTCCGATAGCGGCAATACCATTTAAGTTTTCGAGGATATTGGTCATGGCCTGGGCAGCGATGGCCACGGTTCCAAGAGTGGATACAGTAGACTGGATAGCCAGCTTTCCAAACTGGAACATGCTGTTTTCGATTCCTGATGGGATACCGATGAGCAGGATTTTTTTAATCAGGCCCCATTCAGGGCGTATAGACATATAGTTCTTTATGAAAATCGGTTCATTTTCCCTTCGAAGCTGTATGATAACGACAATCGCGCAGAATATTCGGGATACGAGAGTGGAAATAGCAGCTCCCTCAACACCCATGCCGAAGCCGAAAATCAGAATAGCGTTGCCGCCGATATTCATAAAGTTTGAAATAACAGATATGACCATAGGATTGCGACTGTTATTCTGTGCGCGCATAATGGATGCGCCGGCATCATAGAGACCTATAAAAGGAAATGACAGCAATGTAAAAAAGAAATAAACCTGTGAGTTCCTCATTACATCAGCTTCAACAGCGCCAAATATGGCACGAAGCAGCGATTTTCTTGTTATCAGACAAAAAGCAGATAAAAGTACAGACAGAAATGCCATGACAAAAAATACCTGTCTTGCAGCATGGCGGGCACCTTTTGTATTGTGACTTCCCAGATACTGTGAACAGAGAATCGCACCACCGGCGGCAAGCGCTGAAAGTGCCTGTATGACAAGGATATTGATTGAGTCTACAAGCGAGACCGCTGAGATAGCGGCAGAACCTACATTGCTGACCATCATTGTATCCACAGTTCCCATAAGAGAGGCTAATAGCTGCTCTATTATAATCGGAACTAAAAGCTTTCGAAGTTTAGTATTTGTATAAATATGATTGGTTGTAGTATGCAGGTTTGCTGTTTTTATTTTATCTGAATGTAAATTTGTCATATATGATTACCTTTATAACTATATATTTTACGTGTTTAGGTTAGTACGATAAATTCGTAATGTCAATAAGGAATATTTAAAGTGCTGGCAAAATGTTAGTAATAAAATTATTTAAACTGTCAGTAATTTCTGTTTTTTGAACAATATTGCACAATCCTCTTTTATTTTGAACCAAAAAGTTATACAATAGTACTATAGTAAAAGGCATCAAAACTAATTCCAAAATTAAATCATGAGAGGTATCAACATGAAAAAAGCAAAGAAACCACCTCTGTACAAAAGCTTCGGCTATGCCTTCGAGGGCATATTTACATGCATCAGAAATGAGCGCAATATCAAGATACACTGCACTGTCGCGATACTTGTAGTGATAGCAGGAGCGGTACTTGGGATAACACCGACTGAGTGGTGCATCTGCCTGACGCTGTTTGGACTGGTGATAGCCCTGGAGCTGGTCAACACTGCGATTGAGTCAGTTGTAGATTTGGTAACGACAGAGCGAAAGCCGCTTGCCAAGGTGGCTAAGGACACGGCAGCAGGAGCAGTGCTTGTGGCAGCAATAATGGCTGCGATAGTTGGACTTATCATTTTTGTGCCAAGGATTGCTTCTTTATTATGATTAATCATGAATGAGAAGCGAATATTTTTGATGTTCTTTATAAGGAGCTTATTCAGAACAATCAATTTTAAATAACAGGAAACGGAGGATTTTACCATGGAAAGACTTACAGACGGATTAAAGAAGATTTTACTTGCAGGAATAGGAACAGTGGCAGTGACTGCTGAGAAATCAAAGGAAGTGCTTGATGAGATGGTCAAGAGAGGTGAGCTGACTGTCGAGCAGGGCAAGGTGCTCAATCAGGAGCTTAAGCACAATATCAAGGACACAGTAAAGAAAAATGTAAATGTATCTGTTAAACCACAGTCACCGGAGGAGCTCGAGGAGCTTTTGGACAAGATGACACCTGAACAGATACAGGCTTTAAAGAACAAGCTTGCACAGATGGATGAGGCTGACGTGGATCAAGAAGCTGATGAAAGCGTTTTCGAGGATGAGGACATTGTAACAGATACTTCAGCCGATGAAAAAAGTGCTTCCGGTGGAGAATCACAGACAGCGGATATAAAAATAGAAGCTGAGGACGATGAAGAGGAAAGCGTGAACTAGTATGGATAGCCGCCTGAAGGAGATGACAGCGGTACTGAAGAAGTACAAGCTCACGCATGGACTTACACCCGAAAAATTCAGACTTATATTGCAGGAGCTGGGACCTACCTATATTAAGCTTGGACAGATAATGTCGCTTCACTCGGATATTCTGCCAAAGGAATATTGTGAGGAGCTTATGAAGCTATGCTCAGATGTGGAGCCGATGCCGTTTGAGCAGGTGGAGGCTGTCATAGATGCTTCATTTGGCTATTCATGGAAGGATGTTTTTGCTTCAATAGATAAAAAGCCTCTTGGGGCAGCTTCTATAGCGCAGGTGCACAGGGCCACACTTAAAACCGGTGAGCAGGTGGTTGTGAAGGTGCAAAGGAAGGGCATTCACGAGGTGATGTCAAAGGACATGGCGCTGCTTCACAAGGCGGTTAAGCTTGTTCCGCCCATCTCTATAAAGGGCATTGTGGATTTTGACATGGTGCTTGATGAGATGTGGGCTGTGGCACAGGAGGAGATGAATTTCCTGCTTGAGGCATCCAATATTGAGGAGTTTGCCGGCAATAACAGGGATGTTGCATTTGTAGCCACACCAAAGCTTTACCGCAAGTATACCACTTCACATGTACTTGTCATGGAGTATATAAAGGGCTTTAATATCGATGACAAGGAGGGGCTTTTAAAGGATGGCTATGATCTTGAGGAGATAGGCAGCAAGCTGATTGACAACTATATCAGGCAGGTGATAGAGGATGGCTTCTTCCATGCGGATCCGCATCCGGGCAATGTAAAGATAAGGGATGGCAAAATTGTCTGGATTGATATGGGCATGATGGGAAGGCTTTCTGAGCATGACAAAAAGGAACTGAGCAATGCTGTTTACGGCATCGCCATGAACGATATCGGCATGATAGAGGATGCGGTGCTTGCAATTGGTGACTTTAAGGGTGAGCCTGACAGGGCAAAGCTGTACAAGGATATCAAGATAATCATAAATAAATACGGCAGTCTGGATATGGGACAGGTCGATGTCGCAGAGTTTATTCAGGAGCTTTTGGAGGTAATGAAGAACAACCGCATTGTTATGCCGCACGGTTTTACAATGCTTGCTAGGGGAATCACTCAGATAGAGGGCGTGCTTGCGGATATTGCACCTGGCATCAACATGGTTGGGATTGCTTCTGCAAGGATAAAGCAGGAGATGTTTAAGAATTTTGATTTGAAGGGCGAGCTTAAAAAAGCCGGGAAGACAGCATACAAATCAGCTCACCGTATGGCAGAGCTGCCGGAGAGAATGGCGCAGATACTCGAGGAATATCAAAGAGGGCAGACACGCATAAATTTTGACATGCATGCTTCTGATGAGCTTGCGAGGCTTTTACACAGGCTGGTGAGAAATATCGTCATGGGCTTATGGGTTATGGCACTTCTAATAAGCTCAAGCATAGTGTGTACCACAGATATGACACCTAAGATACTTGGCATACCGGCGCTTGGTGTGATGGGATATGTGTTTGCATGCATCATAGTGCTTTATACGATTGTGAAGCATTTCATATCCAGACGATGATAAAAAAGCAGGATTCTGAAATTAATCAGAAATCCTGCTTTTTAATTACGTTATATTATTTCGATGATTTTTTACTCTTTGCTTTTTTAGAATCCTCATCAAGATGATATTTGTCCTGATACATGGTGAACTGACCTACAAATGCAGGCTCCTGTCCTGCCTTAAGCTCATTGAGATAATCATGTGTCTCGAATGAAGAGTTGTGTGTCTGAATCAGGCATACAGCAATGTTTGAGCAGTGATCCGAAGCTCTCTCACAGTTTGTGATATAATCTGTGAGGAATACGCCGAGTCTGCTGTCACATTTGCCCTTCTGAAGACGCTCGATATGATGATTTCTAATCTCCTTGGTGAGATCGTCAATAACCTGCTCAAGAGGCTCAACCTTGACTGCCTCTGTCAAATCGTTTTTGCTAAATGCCTCTACAGTGAGAGTGAGAATCTCGCGCAGAGCATTGTTGAGCACCGTGAGCTCTTTTCTTGCGTTCTTTGAAAATTCAAGCTTGTTGTCATCAATCTGCTTGGCAAGCTTTGCCATATTTATCGCATGATCTCCGATTCTCTCGAAGTCATTGATTGCATGAAGCATCTTTGAAATCTCGTTGTTGCCGTCCTCAGAAACATCCTTTCCGGATAAGTGAATGAGGAAGGTGTCAAGCTGATCCTCTAAGTAATCAAGTCGCTCTTCCATGACTTCAATATCATCAAATTTTGAATCTGAGTAATTGTCAAAGAGGTCTAAAGCATTCTTGAAGCTGTCTCTTGCAAGCTCAGCCATCTCGTTTGTCTTCTCAAGACATTCTTTGACAGCAAGTCCGGGTGAGAGTAAAAGTCTCTCGTCGAGTACGACCTGTCCGTCTGCGTTGTCAGTTGTGACAAGCTTCTTAGCAATCTTTACAAGAGTATTGCTAAATGGCAGAAGAATAATAGTGGTAGCAATATTGAAGATTGAGTGGAATACCGCAATCATTACAGGAGTGATGCTGTCATTAAATAATGCCAGATCAACAGCATAACGTGCGATACAGTATACTACAAGTCCTATTGCTGTACCGAACAGATTGAAGCTGATGTGGATGATGGATACTCTCTTGGCATTTTTGTTTACGCCGATTGACGAAAGCAGTGCAGTCACGCATGTACCGATATTCTGACCCATGATAATCGGGATAGCCATGCCATATGAGATAGCGCCTGTCATGGCTAAAGCCTGCAGCACACCAACTGATGCGGCAGATGACTGGATGACTCCGGTAAATACAGCACCTACAAGCACTCCGAGGAATGGATTGTTAAAGGTGGTGAGCAGTCCGGTAAATTCAGGCATATCTGCGAGTGGTGATACAGCGCCGCTCATGAGCTGCATACCATACATAAGTACGGCAAAACCTGCCATGATGATTCCAACGTCCTTGCGCTTTTCCTTCTTGCTTCCCATAATCATAATCACACCGATAAGCGCGATGACAGGGGAGAAGTTCTCAGGCTTTAACATCGAGATGAACAGATTGTCACTTTCGATACCTGAAAGACTAAGAATCCATGCGGTGAGAGTGGTTCCGATGTTGGAACCCATGATGACACCAACAGTCTGGGCAAGCTCCATGATGCCGGAGTTTACGAGTCCGACAAGCATAACAGTAAGTGCGGATGAGGATTGGATTGCAATAGTGACTATTGCTCCAAAAAATAAGCTCTTGATAGGGTTTGAGGTTACCTCCTTAAGTATCTTTTGGAGATTGCCTCCTGCGAGCTTCTCAAGACTGCCTGACATAACATGCATTCCGAAAAGGAAAAAGGCAAGTCCACCGCATAACTGCAATATAGAGTAAATGTTCATGTTTACCTCCGTTTGTAAAAATAATTTGTTTTACTATTTGCTCCAGTTATACATATTTAGTTTACACAAAACACATATAACATAACATAATTTTTACATTCTATCAATATAATCTGAAATTTTAATAAAAAAAGTGATATTCACTTTTGAACGCTTTTGAAAACATTTTAAAATTTATGTATATTTATGTTTTCTTTTGTTTACTTTTGAAGAAAAACGTTGTACAATTACAGTATAATAATTTAAGCTAATTATTCAGAAATTTATATTATAAGGTGGAGGGATATTATGTCAGACGTAAAAAATGTTATTGAAAGCGGCAGGGCTGTGCTCGGAATAGAGTTTGGTTCTACCAGAATAAAGGCGGTGCTTATCGGGGAGGACCATGCTCCTATAGCCACAGGTGCCCATGATTGGGAAAACATGCTTGTGGACGGCATTTGGACATACAGCCTGGATATGATTTGGGAGGGCATTTCAGACTGCTACAGCAAGATGGCGCAGGATGCAAAGGAAAAGTATGGAGTTACCATCAAAAAGCTTGCGGCAATCGGTATTTCCGGCATGATGCACGGCTATCTGCCTTTTGACAAGGAGGATAATCTGCTTGTGCCATTTCGGACTTGGAGAAATACCATCACAGGTGAGGCTGCAGCAGAGCTTACTGAGGTGCTTGGCTTTAATATTCCGCAGAGGTGGAGCATAGCGCATCTGTATCAGGCTATATTAAATAAAGAAGAGCATGTATCAAAGATATCATATTTCACAACATTAGCAGGCTATATTCACTGGCAGCTCACAGGTGAAAAGGTCATGGGTGTCGGTGAGGCATCAGGCATGTTTCCTATCGATTCGAAGACCAGGGATTATGATGCGGCAATGCTTGATAAATTTGCAGCATTAGATAAGGTAAAAGAATATCCGTGGGATATAAGAGACATTCTGCCAAAGGTGCTTACGGCTGGAGAAAAGGCAGGTACGCTGACAGAGGAAGGAGCTAAAAGGCTTGATGTAAGTGGCAATCTGGAGAGCGGTATATTGCTTGCACCGCCTGAGGGAGACGCAGGCACGGGAATGGTCGCAACCAATTCTGTTGCAGTGCGCACCGGAAATGTATCAGCGGGCACATCTGTATTTGCTATGGTGGTGCTTGAAAAGGCGCTTAAGGCAGTTCATGAAGAGCTTGATATGGTCACCACACCATCGGGAGATGCGGTAGCTATGGTGCACTGCAACAACTGTACGTCAGACTTAAATGCATGGGTGGGATTATTCAAGGAATTTTCAGAGCTGTTTGGCATGGATATAGATATGAATGACATATATGGAAAGCTCTACAACAATGCACTTACAGCCGATAAGGACTGTGGCGGCCTTGTAGCCTTTAACCTTTTCTCGGGAGAGCCTGTCATCGGACTCAACGAGGGCAGACCTATGTTTGCCAGAAAGCCGGATGCAAGGATGAATCTTGCAAACTTTATGCGCACACATCTCTATGCAAGTCTTGCAACACTAAAAATCGGCTGTGATATTCTCTTTAAAGAGGAAAAAGTAAAGGTAGACACACTTTACGGTCATGGTGGTCTGTTCAAGACAAAGGGTGTGGGCCAGAGCATACTTGCAGCAGCCATGGATGCACCGGTTGCGGTCATGGAGACAGCCGGAGAGGGCGGCCCGTGGGGCATGGCAGTGCTCGCAGCTTATATGGTGAATAAAGCAGATGGAGAGCCTTTGGAAAAATATCTTTCAGACAGGGTATTTAATGGCGAAAAGGGCATAGTAATGCAGCCGGACCCTGACGATGTAAAGGGCTTTGATGAGTACATAAATACATATAAGGCGGCAATTGAGGCAGAGCGTGCCATGGTAAAGGCACTCCCGCTGTAATAGCAGTAAAAAATAATAAGAGAGGAACAAAAAATGCTTGAAGAATTAAAGAAACAGGTTTACGAAGCAAACATGGAGCTCCCAAGAAGAGGGCTCATCACATATACATGGGGCAATGTCAGTGGAATTGACAGGGAAACAGGCTATTTTGTCATCAAGCCAAGTGGAGTGGATTATGATGTGCTCACCCCTGATGATATGGTGGTCATGGATCTTGAAGGAAATAAGATAGAGGGAAAATACAAGCCTTCGTCAGACACTGCAACACACTTAGAGCTCTACAAAAAGTATCCGGATATCGGCGGAATTGTACATACGCACTCACCTGAGGCAGTTGCATGGGCACAGGCCGGCAGGGATATTCCGCTCTACGGCACCACTCACGCAGACTATTTCCTTGGCTCAATTCCATGTGCGAGAAATCTCACCACAGAGGAAATCAACGAAGCCTACGAGAAAAACACAGGCCTTGTCATCATAGAGACCTTTGAGAACAGAAAAATCAATCCTGTATACACACCGGCTGTGCTCTGTCAGAATCACGGACCGTTTGCTTGGGGAAAGGATGCGGCTGAGGCTGTGCACAACGCCGTTGTCCTTGAAGAAGTGGCAAAGATGGCCAGACTCACAGAGTCAGTAAATCCTGACGTGAAGCCAGCCCCGGACAACATAAAGGAGAAGCATTTCTACCGTAAGCATGGGGCTAACGCATACTATGGCCAGAACTGATTTGTAGCTGTTATACGGCCCGCAGTATTCATATTATTTTGTGTTTACATAGCACAAAAAATGTGCTAAATTTTTATGTAAAGTACAGTTTCAAATGACTGTAAATAAGACATAAGGTGGTTGATAGAATGGTACTGGCAGTTGAGATAATAGTCTGCTGCTTAATATTTGGCATATACAGAGTAATACGGATAAAGCGGGATCCGGCATATAAGATAAGCAATATGCCCGAGAAGCTGCAGAAAAAGGTCATGCATATGCGCGGCTACAGAAATCGGAATATCCGTATCATGACAGACTGGGAGAAGTTTGTAAAGAAGCTTCCGACACTTATATTCTGGACGATAGCGCTTGTCATACTGACATCAATAGCAGGGGCAAAAAGTTTTTCAACGGGCTTTGTGTTTGCGCTTTTGATATGGATGGCAGTCCTATTGTTTCTTGAACTGGTAGTATACTGTGGCTGGTATGCACATACACCGAAGGTGTGGATAAAGGGTACCGAGGATATGGCGAAAAAGACATATACCAATTATGCACATTATATCGGGCTGATACCACAGAGAGCTTTGATGGGAATAGTGGTTGCTATTATAGTGGGTCTTGTGATAGATATGATTCCAAGGCTTGACAACAACAATTATTCGCCGAAATATACAGAGATAGAGGATACCTTAAAGGCAGCCTGTGACAATTACAGGATTCCGGGCATGGCTGTTGAGGTGGTAGATGCAGAGGGCGTGCTTTTCTCCGGTACATATGGGGATTGCAAGAGCCTTGACACACCGTTTATCACCGGTTCACTCAGCAAGTCGTTTACTGCGGCATGCATCATGAAGCTGTATGAGGGAGGACATCTGAATATTGACAGCCCTGTAAATCCTTATTTGGATGTAGCCGAGGTATTCAAAAATCCAAAGGATGCGACAAGGATTACGATAAGACAGCTGCTCAATCACACCAGCGGACTTGGCGTGTACCAGCATGTGGGAAATGCAAAGATTGTTGGCAAAAATGGAGAATATACCTATGCGAATGTCAATTATGACATACTTGGTCTTATAGTGGAAAAAGTATCAGGTGTTAGCTACAGCGATTATCTGACAGCGACATTTTTTACACCACTTGGCATGACTCACAGCAGCGCAGCCTATGCAAAAGCGAAGAAGGATGGTCTGATTACAGGCCACAACAATTATTTCGGTTTTTCGGTGGAAAGCGATGTGAAGTATCCGCTCAGCGATTCATGGTCCACTGTACCGGCGGGCTATATTGCATCAAGCGCAAATGATATGGGAAAATATCTTCAGATGTATCTGCGTGGCGGCTATGGAATACTCTCTGACAAGAGCCTTAGCACAATGTTTCGGGCAACAGTTCCTATGGATGAGTCAGGTGAGACAGGCTATGGTATGGGCTGGGTACGTTCGGATAAATATGTCGAGACAGTGTACAATCACACAGGTCTCACGGAAAACTATATCTCAGACATGTATCTGCTTCCGGAGAGCGGCGTGGGTGTTGTATTCCTTGCAAATACCAATGACTATATGGTCACAAACAATCTGATGAACAAGGTAACTTCAAAGGTTGTGATGACACTTATGGGATACGCAACAGACGAGCTTGACCCAAAGGATTATGTCGATGCGCACCTGTTCTATGACCTTGTTTTTGCAGCATTTATATTGGTTGCGCTGATGGAGATTATCAAGTCGCACAAATGGAGAACAGATAATAGCGGAAACCTGATAGCGAATATTTTTCTGCATCTGTTTTTGCCGGTGGGCATAGTTATTGCGCCTATTGTCGGAGGCATACCATACTGGGTAATAAAGGACTATGTTCCTGATTTGTTTATTGTGGCATGCCTGAGTGTAGTGCTTCTTGCAATAGGTGGAATCTTGAAGCTTAAAAACAGGAGAAATTCATAAGATAAGAGCAGAAAAAATAGAAATGCGGCTACTGTAATATGTAGCCGCATAATTTTTTGACCATAGCATCGTGGGAGGAGTCACAGCACACTCCGACAGTACATGAAGAGTATAAGCCGGAGGTTTTGACAAATTCATTGTCATCTGCTGAAAGCCTGATACCACAAGGATATTCCTTACCATCTATTGTCACATATGCAAGCCTGTCCTTATATTTTTCAAGGACGGCTTTATCCAGATATTTGCTTATATCTTCAAAGCAGACATTTTTGGCGTAATAATCAAAGGTCTTATCATCCATAAAGCATATATCGTATTCGTTAGAAGCAAAGTATGCTGTGAGGACTGCCATGTTCTGATAGTCTAGGCCGCTTTTGTCTACATTGACACAGATATTTTTGTTTAAGGCAATTTCATCCTTTGACAAATCATAGCCGTTATCTGTGAGAAAGTCATTGAAAATATCGGCGCCGCTGTCCTCTGTGGTGTTGTTTTCTGCATTTACGCATAATACGCTCAAAACAGTATTTTTCTGCGCAAGCCGGCCGCAAATAAAGGTTGTGACTGCTATGATTCCGATAATGACAAGAAATATCGGTATTTTGTAATAGTCCCATATATATTGTATTTTCTGACTGAATGTCAGCTCTTTAAAAGGTGTCTTTTGTTCCATGATTTTATCTCCCTCTGATATGATGTGCTGTAGTTTAAAAATATTATAAGGTAATTTATAGAAATTTACCAATAAACATTCTATTAACTGCCTTTTTCTTTTTAGATTATTATGCTATAATGAGCCAAAACACAGATAATACAAAAGGAGAATAATATGAAAGCGAGCCACAGAAAAGATGTTATAATCGCCAGACTGATTTTTGCAGCAATATGTCTTTTTCTTATTGCCCTGATTGCTACAATAGTGATTACCGTTACCTCAAAGGGCGGCAAAAAAAAGGAGCAGGACAAGGCACAACAGAATGCAGTTAGCGAAAGTGAAACTGACAGTGCCGGCGATAGTGATACAGAGATAGGCGCCATATATCTGCCACAGCAGACTACAGAGGGTACCGAAAAAACTTACGTCACTACTACAAGCAGTGTAAACATGAGAGAGAAGCCTGATAAAAACGCAAATATAGTTACTGTTATAGGACAGGATGTGAAGCTTGAGTTTGTATCAGAGGACAATGGCTGGACACAGGTTATCTTCCAGGGACAGACAGGCTATGTCAGCTCTGACTACGTCAAGTCAGATATGGCTGACAGCACTACAGACAGCGGCACATCAGGTGCGGCAGATAGCGGGGCTGCCAGTCAGGGTACAGCAGATGGCAGTACAACAGGAGCTGCAGATAGTGCTGCACAGTCACAGTAATAGATACGTGGTGAGGTAATGTATATGACAGGAATTATATGGGCATGTGCTGCAACGTTTATTGCAGCATGTGTGCCTATTTTGGCCAAGGTTGGAACTAAAAAGACAGACCCGGCGCTGGCGGGAAGCATTGCCGGGATTGTTTTATGTGCGTCTATATTTTTTTACAGGAAAGATAATATAATGGGAAGCAGCCTGATTGCACTCGGCCAAAGGAGCGTTATATTTATACTTCTGGCAGGGCTTGCAACAGGGCTTTTTGGCATCTGTTTTTTTAAATCCATACATGAGGGCTACACATTTCAGGTTACAGCTATAGTTAAATGCAGCTATATAATCACGCTTGCAGCGGGATTTTTTCTGTTTCATAACACTCCTGACACTTTTGACTATATAGCGATTGCACTCATGATTGCTGGAACGGTTATTTTAAATCTGGATGGAACCGGTATTTTGTTTGCGCTTCTTGCTGCAGTTTGTGCGTCGGCAGCACATATTCTGGTGTCACTTGGCGGGATACAGCCGGATAAGGGCTTTATTGCGTTCTGGTGTGTGTTTATAGGAACGCTGGTGCTTATTATATTTACTATTGCAACAGGAGGCATGAAGAAAATCAGATCCATGTCATTTGTTGATGGTATATGCCTGATTCTTGCAGGCATTGCATACCCGTTAGCATATGATTTTTATGGCAGGGCAGTTTCAATGTCCGGCAGCTATGCAGGTTATATTTTTAATTTGACGATTATTGTGATGATGATATGCTCCAGCGTGATACTGAAGGAGAAGGTATCGGGAAAGAAATTCCTGGGCGCATGCATTTTTATTGCAGCATTGTTTGTTATAGCATGCAACTAATAGCTAAATATAGCATATAATGATTAAAAAGAGGTTTTTTGATGTTACCTTTTTATAAAACATTTCCGTTTATGGATTACTATAAAAATGAGGATGCATTTGCAAAGGACCTGGGGATGATAAAGGATATGTATCCGCATGATACGGCGATGATACAGTCCGCAGTAGAGCAACGCATGGATGAGCTGGAGTATGAGGGCAGCTTTATCTATGATGAGGTGCCTGACAGACAGCGTCTTTTCGATGAGGCAGACAGGATTGCCGGCAGATTTATCTCAGAGCAAAGCAGCAGGTGCTTTATCTGTACAATAGCGGGCATACTTTTTAACTGTGAACTCTGCAGACGAAGATGCAGATACAGAAGGTACCAAAGATTCTGGTAGATATAAGGATATGATTTTATGAGTAAGAAAGTGATAAAGCCGATAGTACTTATAGTAGTATTTATTGCAGCATTAATTACATTTTGCATAACTACAAACAAGGGAAATAAGGATATGACCACGAAGCAGGCGGATGCAACGCTGCCGGTTATGTCATTTAATCTGGATAAAATAAAGATAAACACCCTCCATGGATATACTACTGAGATGGATCCGACAAAGATGCGCGATTGCGTTATTCCAATTTCGGATGACAGGAAGCTCTCATTATCCATTTCAACATATGGCATGGCTGTTGACAGGATATCATACAAGATCAGAAGCATGGATGGCAAGAGGCTGGTGGCCGATGACGAGATATCTTCTTTTTCTAATAAGGATAATACTATTCAGGCGGACGTAAGCATGCCGAATGTTATGGATGAAAATACTGAGTATCTTTTGGTGTTTACCATCACAAGCGGTCAGGATAATGTATATTATTACAGCAGGATTATGCAGACGGATGGAAAGGCAGCTGCAAAGGTTGTTGAGTTTGCAAAGAAGTTTCATGATGAGACGTTTATAAAGGATGACAAATCCTTCTTTACAACATATATGGAGACAACAACCGGTGACAGAAATACGCTTGCACATGTGGATCTGACATCTACGGTGAGTCAGATTACCTGGGGCTCAATGGCCGCTGCACAGTATACGAATCCTGTCATAGCCCTAAAGGAAATAAACGATTCTTATGATGTGGTTACAATAGACTATGTGATGAGCTGTGTGGACGGTAAGGGTGAGACTGAGTATTACAATGTGAGAGAGTATTTCAGGCTGCGCCAGACGGAAAGCCGTATGTACGTGCTCAACTATGAGAGAACGGCAAATCAGATTTTTAACAGTGAAAACAGCTTTATATCGGATTCTGGCAGCGTAATGCTTGGCATCAGAAGCAGTGAGGCAGAGTACAGGGCCAATGAAGCAGGCAGTGTGATATGCTTTGTCCAGGAGGGCGATTTATACTCCTATGATATCAACAATGGAATGATAATCAAGGTATTCAGCTTCAGGGACGCTGAGGGCATTGATGAGCGTGAGAACTGGAATCATCACGATATAAAGATTGTCAGTGTAGACGAAGCGGGCAGTATTGATTTTGTGGTATACGGATATATGAACAGAGGCACCCACGAGGGAGAGGTGGGAACCGGTGTGTACCATTATGACGGCCTGGCACATACTATAGATGAGGAAGCGTTTATTCCTTCTAAGACATCATATGAGGTGCTAAAGGCTGAGATGGGCAAGATGCTTTATCTCAATGAGAAGAATGAATTCTATCTCATGATGGATGACAGTCTCTATAGGATTAATTTAGGCTCGATGTCAGTAAAGAAGGTGGTTGAGGGCTTGTCCACAGGCTCTTACTGCGCATCGGAGAGTAACAGATACTTTGCATGGGTGGATTCTGCAAATCAGTACTCATCAAATACCATAAAAGTGATGGATTTAAAGAGTGGCAAGACCTTTGAGGTCAAAAAGGGCGACGACCAGTATCTACGTCCGCTTGGCTTCATAGGTGAGGATTTCATATATGGACAGGCGAATGCTGCTGATGTGGTCTCTGATGCAGCCGGAAACACAACATTTCCGATGAATGGCCTTATTATTCTTGATACATCTGACCAGTCGGAGCTTAAGACATATACCCCTTCGGGCGGCTATGTCGAGAAAATTTCTGTGGATGGATATACGGTAACGATAGATCTGATTGCACAAAACAATGGTGTGTATGCAGAAATCGGTCAGGATACCATTATGAACCGGGAGGCTGATTCGAAGCAGAAGATAGCTCTTGATACGAGTCAGTCCGATACAAAGCTGACGGTCAGCGCTATTAGTATAGCAGGTGGTAAAAAGCCGGATAAGCTGAAGCAGCTGACAGCACAGATGACTATAAATTCGCATGATACTGCTGTTGATTTAAAGTTTGATGACAATACAGTCCATTTCTATGTTTATGCAAAGGGGGATGTGATTTTTGCATCTGATAACATCTCGGATGCCATAAAACAGGCAAATGACAGCATGGGAGTGGTAATTGACTCAAACCAGCAGTATGTATGGATGAGGGCAAGAAAAAATGCAGTAAATGCATTTGCGAATATTGCATGTAATGAAATCGATAAGGATGCTGACAGTGTCGTGAAGTCAGTAAGTGCAATGCTTACCTACAATGATGTTACGGTAAGTGTGTCTGAGCTGATTGGAGCAGGCAGCAGTGCTGTTGATGTGCTCAAAAACAACCTGCCGGACAAGGAAATCCTGGATTTACAGGGAGTGTCTTCTGAGGATATTATCTTTTATATCAGCCAGGGCAATCCGGTATTTGCGATGACGGGAAATACGTCGGCAGTGCTTGTGACAGGATACTCTTCAAATGGAGCTTTATATATTTATAATCCGGATAATGGCGCAACAACATCGATGAGCTATGAGGATGCTGACAGAATGTTTTATAATGGTGGCTTGCATTTTATCACGTACATGACAAAATAGGCATAATAATATTGTAATAATGCCGATTTTGTGACATTAAATGTAAGCTCCTTAGGTAAAGTTTAACAGAAATTTTCATAAGGATTGAAAAGCGGTTACAATTGGGATATATTAAATAAGTATGAAACAGGTTTAATACTTTTTGTTTAAGGAGAACGTATGAGTAAGAAGAGTATTGTCGTTACAAAAGTATGTGAAGGTCATGATAATCCAATCGCAGAGCTTGTTCAAGTGGCATGCAAGTTCGATAGTGAGATTACATTGGAGAGTGACAATCGCAAAATCAATGCAAAAAGCATCATGGGTATTATGGCATTTAATCCTTCAGATGGAATGTCTGTTGATATTGTTACAAAGGGTGATGATGAGCAGGAAGCTTTAGTTGCAATTGAAAATTTTTTAGTATGTGAATAATGAGCATGAGGAGGAAAATAGTATGCGTAAAAAGAATAACTCAAAGACAGTTAAGCAGGCAGTAAAGCCGGTTGAAGTAAAAAAAGAAGAAACAGTGGCACAGCCGGTTTCAGAGCCTAAGGCTGATGCAAAAGCCGATGTAAAGGCTGAGGTAGAAAAAGCCGTAGAGAAGACAACCGAGAAGGTTGAGAAGGCTGTTGAAAAGACAACTGAGAAGGTTGCTGAGAAGGCCGCTGAGGTTAAGGCTGATGTAAAGGACACTGTTAAGAAGACAACAGCAAAGGCAGCAAAAGCTGCAAAGACAGCTAAAGAGGCAAAACCTGCAAAGAAGGAGCCGGTAAAGCCGGAGATTATTGTTCAGTACCAGAACAGCGAGGTTGATACAGCAGCTGTCGAGGAGCGTGTTAAGGCTCAGTTCGTTGCTGAGGGACACAAGGCAGGCTTCATCAGAAAGCTTAACATCTACATCAAGCCGGAGGAGTATTCTGCATACTATGTTATAAATGATAAGTTTTCAGGTCGTGTAGATTTATTCTAGTCAGACATTATTAGGGAATACATATTTTATCTAGCGCATAATAAAAGCCGATACATTTCGTGGAGACACGGTGTATCGGCTTTTGTTTTGTGTATAAGTATGTGTAAAAGCAGCTGTATGACAGTTTAAATGCATTATGAAATACTTAGTGGACAAACAAAAAAGGGTAACAAAAAAGCGGGTGATGGGAATCGAACCCACGTATCCAGCTTGGAAGGCTGGTGTTCTACCATTGAACTACACCCGCATAGGAATATTTAATTTGTTGTATAATGCCCAGTTCCGGAATCGAACCAGAGACACACGGATTTTCAGTCCGTTGCTCTACCAACTGAGCTAACTGGGCTTGTCTCACAACAAGAATTATTCTACACGATTTGTCTGTTGATGTCAATATTAAAATCGAGAAAAATTGGATAGTTACAATAAACAAGAAATGTAGTATTAAAAACTATATAAAATGGAAAATGATATAATTTTATCTTGACATGAATACCATAAAGGGTTACTATGTGTATATGTTTGATTATCAAACAATTTGAATATCAAACAGAAAAATGGAATTTATACATGTTCGGAGGTACATATTATGTTGAGAGAACTGAGAATCGGAGATATGGTTGCAAAGCTTCCTATCATTCAGGGAGGTATGGGAGTTGGAGTGAGTCTTAGCAGACTGGCCGGAGCTGTTGCTAAGGAGGGTGGTGTAGGAGTGATTTCCACCGCGCAGATTGGCTTTGAGGAGCCGGAGTTTGAAAAGGACCAGGCAAAGGCTAATCTGATTGCTATCAAGAAGCATATTAAGAAAGCAAAGGAGCTTGCCTGTGGACATGGAATGGTAGGTGTCAATATCATGGTGGCTTTAAAGCATTACAAGGAGCATGTTCTGGCTGCGGTTGAAGCAGGTGCTGATGTTATTATAAGCGGGGCAGGACTTCCAATGGAACTGCCTGAGCTGGTCGATGAAAAGTCACATACAAGGATTGCTCCGATTGTTTCTTCAAAGAGAGCAGCAAATCTGATTCTTAAAATGTGGGCACACAGATACAACCGCACAGCGGACTTTATTGTTATCGAGGGACCAAAGGCCGGAGGACATCTGGGATTTTCCAATGAACAGCTTGCAGATATGGAGCATATGGATTATGACAGCGAGATTAAGGAGATTATCAGCTGTGCAAAGACATATGAGGAGAAGTTTAAAAAGCACATTCCGGTAATTGTAGCAGGTGGAGTGTTTACACATGAGGATGTCATGCACTGCATGGAGCTTGGAGCCGACGGAGTGCAGGTGGCGAGCCGTTTTGTGGCGACAGAGGAGTGTGACGCATCTGATGCCTATAAGCATGCTTATCTGAACGCGAATGAGTCTGATGTGCAGATTATACAAAGCCCGGTAGGAATGCCGGGGCGAGCTGTCAGAAATGGGTTTATCAGGGGATTGGAAAAGGAAAAGCAGCCTATCACAAAGTGCTACAATTGTCTTGAGAAATGTAACCCTGCAACAGTGCCATACTGTATTACGAAGGCACTGATTGCAGCAGTTAAAGGAGATATGCAAAACGGTCTGGTATTCTGCGGTGCCAATGTGGGCCGCATAAACCGGATGACTACGGTCCACGAGCTTATGAGTGAGCTTGTGGGAGCATAGGCAGTACATCCTCACAGTAGCAGCGAAGCACTTCACCTACACTCCATGCCTGCGCATAGCAGCCACGGCCGCTGTGAGGGGCATCGCCGTCAAATATCTCGCATATTGAGCCGATACAGTTGTTGAGCAGATGCTCCCTTACAGGGTCAAGCAGCTTGTCAGCGCATAAAGCGGTCGCCTTCGTGCGGTCGTTTACCTTTACATAGGCACTGATAAAACCACCGAGCAGAAAGCCCCAGGCTGTTCCCTGATGATAGGCGTGGTCGCGCTTTGAGAGAGAGCCGATGTAAATCGGATGGTAATCCTTGTGGTCAGGATCGAGCGAACGCAGTCCGCAGCCTACGTACAGCTTATCCATTACCGTATCCACAATTGCTTTTTCACGCTCCCTGTCAAGCATGGTAAATGGCAGGCTTACGGCATAAATCTGGTTTGGACGGATTGTATCGTCATCCTCGTCAACCACATCATACAGGCAGCCTGTGTTTTCATTCCAGAAGCGCTTGTTGAAGGAAGCCTTTACGAGAGAAGCAAGCTGTCTGTAGCTGTCATCGTTATCGCCAAACTTAGCCTGAAGCATATCCATGGTGCACAGTGCGTTGTACCAAAGTGCATTTATCTCGACAGGCTTGCCGTGACGAGGCGTAGCAACCCAGTCACCGACACGAACATCCATCCATGTTACCTGGTCGAGTCCGCTTCCGGCATGAATGAGCCCGTCCGTGTCCATATATATGGAAAAATCAGTGCCTTTTTTATAAGTAGATATGATATCCTTTAAGCATGGATAAATATCCTTCTTTATAAATTCATAGGCATCGGGAGTGGACACATATTCAAGATATTTGTAGACAGCATAAAAATACCACAGTGATGCATCTACAGTATTGTAGAGAGGCTCAAGTCCGCTGTCCGGGAACATATTCGGGATGAGCCCGTCCTTACAGTACTTGGCAAAGGTCAGTAGTATATCGTGAGCTTTTTCAAAACGGCCGGTGCAAAGTGTCAGGCCAGTGTATGAAATCATAGTGTCACGGCCCCAGTCTGTAAACCAAGGAAGTCCGGCGAGCACAGTGTCATAGCCTGTTGACTGTCTGTGTGCGATGAACTGGTTTGCAGCCACAGTAAGCTTCACGGCAAAGTCATCAGTGAAGCCGCTTCTTTTAATCAGCTCATCGGTGTAGTCAAGCTGCGCATGTAGTATTTCAAAAGCACTTTCGTTATCAGAAACAAGGTGTTTGGCGAAGGCTGAACCTGCGTTGCCGTTACAGGCTTCAAGTGGTACGATATCGCACATTACAGAAAAATGCATTGATTCACCGGCAGGAATATCCACGCTCACGTCATATGGGCAAAATGCACAGTCGAGGCCAGGCACTTCATTGTCCACCTCGGTCTGAGCCTCAAGGTCACAGATATATTTGTCGTCTCTTTCAATAAGCTCCCCGCCTGAAAAAGCAATGCGGATACAGTGGTCATCCTGAGCTTTTGGGATGAGACTAAAGCCATGCTCCTGCTTTTGGACCTCGAATTTTAATGAATCGACGGTGGAACTTTCAGAGTGCTCACGGAAGTTCATAAGAGGCGTGATCAAAAGCTTAGCCGCTTCGCCTTTGTTTTGAACCTCATATGCCACGGCAGCGAGATTTTTTCCCTGTGCCAGTGCGATGTGTTTTTTTATGGTGATATCACCGGCCTCATATGTAAAGCATATGGTTCCGTCGTATGTGAAATCTCTTATATATTGGATGCCGTCTGTGTGGCATCCGCCCTTGAACTGGTCACTTGAGAGGTCGTAGGTGTGGCTGTCTGTGACTATTTTTTCGTTTGTCTTTGAGAAGCAGACGTATCTTTGCACAGGTGCATGAAGGCTTGCAATCAGATAGCCCTGATGCGTACGGTTTATCGCACCGGTGACTGAACCGCCGGCATATCCGCCAAGGCCGTTGGTTAAAGCCCACTCCCTTCTTATGTTGTTTTTGAAATCATTTTGCGGTTTTAAGTTAAATTGCATCTTAACCCTCCGAAATTTCACTAAATTTTTATAATATTTTAACCTATAACCATGAAAAAATCTATACGAAACGGCAAAAATCTGTTATCATTATAAAGATATATATTTTCAATATGCAAAGGAGAATTATAATGGAAGTATTTACATTGATTGCGCGTAAAAAAAATGTGGCGCTGGTATTTGTTTCGTACCTGCTTGTGGCTCTTGCTGCGATAAGTCTTCTGACTATCTGCATCGGCTTTGCACCGGGTATTTTATTTGCAGTAGTATTTGGACTTATTGCATATCTTATGATAATGGCACAGAACACCGAGTTTGAATATTCATATTTTGACGGAGAGCTGCGCTTTGCCAGAATTAAAAACAAGAGCCGCAGAAAGCGCCTTGGAATATACAGCATGGAGTCTGTAGCAGCAATTGCACCGGCAGGTGACAGAAGCGTATACAATTACGAGAATGGAAATGAGTTCAAGAAAATAGACTATACCTCAGGTCAGAAGGATGTACCTTATTATGATATCGTCATCAAATCGCCTGATGAGAACGTACTTATAAAGGCGGAGCTTGATGACAAGTTCCTCACAGAGGTGGAGAAAAAATACAGATCAAAGGTTAAAAGAAGAGAGGAGTAATTACTCCTCTCCTTCCAAATGGTACATTTTGGATTTTGTTTTGCCGGCATCGTATCCGGTTGAGTATCCTTTGTTGCCGTTTAACAGTCTCAGACATTTGGGACAAAGAGTGCCGAAGGTAACAGGTGCACCGCACCGCTGGCAGTGAAGACCGGCTATAGTGGAGGCTGATTCAGACTGCTTGTACTCGATGCGTCCGTCCTTTATCCAGCTCTTTACCTGTCTAAGCGGTATCTTAAAATGTTCTGCAACCTCGTATTCATTTACGTCGTGGGTACGGATAAATTCCTTTACCTCGCGGAATAATGCCAGATCAAGGCATCGTGGGCAGAGATTCTCTTTATAGTCATATGGCAGAGGCCTTTTACAGTTTTCACATACTCTTGTGTTGTTGTTAAAAAGACTTTTAGGATTATCCATAGGTGCCTCCTTAAGCTTGTTTTATTCATTATATCATAACAGATTTTATAAAGAAAGTAGGGACTTTTATAATGTCAATTGCAGTTTTCGATTCAGGAGTCGGCGGAATAAGCGTCTTAAAGAGCCTGGTTGAAGTGATGCCTAACGAAGATTTTATATATTACGGTGATTCAGCAAATGCGCCTTATGGTACCAAAACACTTGAGCAGGTGCGAGCTTTGACCTGTGAGCATGCAAAGGAGCTGATTTTGAATCAGCATGCAAAGGGGCTTGTTGTCGCGTGCAATACAGCCACCAGCGCGGCAGTGCGTATATTAAGAGAGCAATATCCCGATGTTCCTATCGTAGGGATAGAGCCTGCAGTCAAGCCTGCGATGCTTTTTATGGAAAATCCGAGAGTGCTTGTGATGGCTACACCTATGACCATCAGGGAGGAAAAACTTAAAAAGCTTATGGACAGATACAGACACTTGGGTGAGATTATTCCATTGCCTTGTCCGGGGCTTATGAATTTCGTTGAGAGAGGTGACTTGTACGGTGATGATGTGAGACAGTATCTCGAGGAACTTTTGTATTCATATTCGCATGGTGAGATAGATGCGGTTGTGCTGGGATGCACACATTATCCGTTTGTCAGAAAAATGATACAGGAGGTGCTTGGAGATAGGGTGCGTGTGTTCGATGGAGGAAACGGTACAGCGCGTGAGATGAAAAGACGTCTCGCAGAAAAAGGTCTGCTGACAGACAGCACCGCTGCAGGTATTGTGGATTTTCAAAATAGCCTGACCGGACAGAGCCATGAGGATAAAATACAGCTCTGTAAGGCACTTTTTAACAAAAAAATTTAGTTGTTATTTACAGAATATTACAAATCTAAAAAAAGTATAAAATAATCACGACTTTTTTAATAAAATATTTCTAAAATGTACATTGTTAGGACATAATTACCACATATACTTGTTATTGTAAGAGGAACAAAACCTTTTACATTATTCCCTTTTTATTAATAAACATTTTCATAACTAAACTCCTCGAGAAAGGATCGCGTTGTTACCGCGTGTAACATCGCGGTCCTTTCTCACGTTTTGCATGCAGGCTGCGGAGCCGCAGCCTTACTGTTTTAGTTATGTACAACGCTTCCACATATATCGTTCAGCATACACATGTCACAGTGCGGTGTGGTTCGGGCAGTGCATACGGCGCGTCCATGATCAACCAGCCTGTGGCAGAAGTCATTGCTCTCCTCGGGTGGGATGATTTTCCAAAGCTCCATCTCCACTTTTTTCGGGTCCTTTATTCCATCTACAAGTCCTATACGGTTGCAAAGGCGTATGCAGTGTGTGTCGGTGACGATGGCAGGCTTGCCGTACACATCACCCATAATCAGGTTGGCACTCTTTCTTCCGACTCCCGGCAGCTTCAGCAGATCGGTCATATTGTCAGGCACAAGACCGCCAAAATCATCGCGAAGCATTCTCATGCAGGCACTTATATCACGTGCCTTACTCTTTCCCAGGCCGCATGGACGTACAATTTCTTCTATGTCGGAAACATCAGCATCGGCGAGAGCCTCGATGGAAGGATATTTCTTGAACAAATCCACCACGACTACATTTACGCGGGCATCAGTGCACTGGGCTGCGAGCCTGACTGATACGAGCAGCTTCCAAGCCTCGTCGTACTCAAGAGTGCAATCGGTGCGAGGATATGCGGTTTTTAGTCTTTTTATTACTTCAATGGCTAATTTTTCTTTTGTCATATGAGCCTCCTTATATTTGTTTTGTAAATATTCAGTAACTTTATTTTATAGTATACAAAAATGCGCGGAGATTGTAAAATGGATTTACGTGGAGCGGATTACGTGAGAGGAACGGTGTGAAACTGGAAAATATGAATAACGCATATGCAAATAAAAAATGTACAAATAACATATATATAAACAACAGATATACAATAGAAGTAACCAGGAAAAGAATAAAAAACATGTATCTTCGTGTGAAGAACACGGATGGCACACTATCAGTGAGTGCTCCTTATGGCATGAGTGATACAGAAATCAGGAAATTTGTGGAGAGCAAATCAGACTGGATTGAGCAAACCACACGGGAAATGCTTGTTGCAAGACAGCTTAAGGAACAGGAGCCTGTTTTAGCACCTTTCATGGAGAGAGAACTGCGCAGGGAGCTTAAAATGCAGCTGCAGAGGCTAATCGACAAATGGGAGCCGGTTATGGGAGTTAAGTCAGCCGGCTTTACGATAAAGAAGATGAAGACAAGGTGGGGATCATGCAACGTTAAGTCACATCATCTGAATTTCAACCTTCTGCTGGCTAAGGTGCCGTCGGAGTGCGCAGAGTATGTGGTGGTTCACGAGCTTACACATCTGCTTGAGCCAAGCCATAATGCCAGGTTCTGGTCGCTGATGGAATATTATCTGCCGGAAAGCAAAAAGCTGCGTAAACAACTAGCTGGCTTTTCTGCGCAGGATATGATATGATATTATTAAAGACTCACTTAGAGAAAGGAAGCTTCAAATGGAATTTTGGGATATATACGATAAGGATAAAAAACCGACAGGCCGTACAATGAAAAAAAACGACTGGATACTTAAGGATGGAGAGTATCATCTTTCAGTGCTTGGCGTGATTCACAGACCTGATGGCAGATTCCTTATCACACAGCGTGTCATGACAAAGGCATGGGCACCGGGCTGGTGGGAGGTTTCAGGAGGAGCCGCACAGGCAGGTGAGAGCTCATTTACCGCAGTCTGCAGAGAGGTGAAAGAAGAGGTGGGCCTTGATGTATCACAGTGTCCGGGAGGGCTTGCCTATACCTATCACAGAGAGAATCCGGGCGAGGGTGACAACTATTTCGTGGATGTTTACCGCTTTGAGCTTGATTTCAAGGAGTCTGACGTACAGATTCAGACAGAGGAGGCATTTGGGTTTAAAATTGCCACACTCGATGAAATAAAAGAGCTTGCTGCGCAGGGAGTGTTCCTGCACTATGACAGCATAAAGCAGGTATTTGAAAGTTAATTGCTATGATTATGATAATAAGATAACATAGAATTATAAGATTACATAGAATTATAAGGAGCAGATTATGGCATTACCAAAGGATCCGGTTATGCTGCTTAGCTTTGTAAACACACAGCTTCGGGACAATTATTCAGGATTGAAGGAGCTTGCGGCAGCATATGATATTGATGAGAAAGAGCTTTGCGACAAGCTTGCACAGATTGATTACAAATATGACGAGACTGTCAATCAGTTTAAGTAGATTTTCAGCATACATATTAAAAGTGATGGAAGGATAAGATAATGGAGACATGCTGCGATTTTTGTGCATACAATGAATATGATGAGGATGATGAGGAGTATTATTGCTCGGTAAATATGGACGAGGATGATATGGCGAGATTTGTCCAGAGCAGCTATAAGCGCTGCCCGTTTTACCGCTCAGGCGATGAATACAGGGTTGTCCGTCACCAGATGTGAAGCATTATAACAAAATATAATAAATATAATTAAAAAATAAATTGCATTAATCAATTTAAGGCTGTATAATAAATTGGTTATTTTAAAAATTAAGAATTTACAAATATACAAAGCATATTGATAAGGAGGAAAATTATGCCTGTAAAATACGTGTTCGTCACCGGTGGAGTTGTTTCCGGTCTTGGAAAAGGAATTACCGCAGCGTCTCTTGGACGTCTTTTAAAAGCTCGTGGATACAAGGTGACAATGCAGAAATTCGATCCATACATTAATATTGATCCGGGTACCATGAACCCTATTCAGCACGGAGAGGTGTTTGTAACAGACGATGGAGCTGAGACAGATCTTGACCTGGGACACTATGAGCGTTTTATTGATGAGAGCCTGACAAAGAACTCAAACGTCACCACAGGAAAGGTATACTGGTCAGTATTACAGAAGGAACGTCGTGGTGACTACGGCGGAGGAACAGTACAGGTTATCCCTCATATCACCAATGAGATAAAGAGCAGATTCTACAGGGATTTCACATCTGAGGATACCACAATCGCAATCATCGAGGTGGGCGGTACAGTCGGAGATATCGAGAGTCAGCCGTTCCTCGAGGCAATCAGACAGTTCCAGCATGAGGTGGGACACGACAATGCCATCCTGTGCCATGTGACACTGATTCCATACATCAAGGCGTCAGGAGAGCTCAAGACAAAGCCTACACAGGCAAGTGTAAAGGAGCTTCAGGGCATGGGAATCCAGCCGGATATCATTGTGTGCCGTTCAGAGCATGAGCTTGATCAGAAGCTTAAGGACAAGATTGCGCTGTTTTGTAATGTACCGAATTCACACGTATTACAGAACCTTGATGTGGAGTATCTCTATGAGGCACCACTTGCCATGGAGCAGGAGAATCTTGCAAAGGTTGCATGTGAGTGCTTGAATCTCGACTGTCCTGAGCCGGATCTTGCAGACTGGAAGCAGATGGTTGAGGATCTCCGTCATCCTGATAAAGAGGTCAAGATCGCACTTGTCGGAAAATATACAGCACTTCACGATGCATACATTTCAGTTGTTGAGGCATTGAAGCATGGCGGTATTCCTGAGCATACCACAGTTGATATAAAGTGGGTTGACTCAGAGGAACTTAATGATGACAATGCAGCAGAGGTATTCAAGGGTATTCAGGGAATTATCGTTCCGGGAGGCTTTGGAGACCGTGGTGTTGAGGGCATGATTGCAGCAGCTAAGTATGCCAGGGAAAACAATATCCCATATCTGGGACTCTGCCTTGGAATGCAGGTGGCAATCATCGAGTATGCGCGCCACGTATGTATGTTCCATGATGCACACAGTATAGAGCTTGATCCAAACACTACTCATCCGGTTATCGCACTTATGCCTGACCAGAACGGAATAGAGGATATCGGAGGTACACTTAGACTTGGCTCTTATCCATGTGTACTCGACAAGACATCAAAGGCATATCAGGTATATGGTACAGAGAATATAAGCGAGCGTCATCGTCATCGTTATGAGGTCAACAATGACTACAGAACAGCTCTCACAGAGCATGGCATGAAGCTTTGCGGTACATCACCTGATGGCAGAATCGTGGAAATGATTGAGATTCCGGAGCATCCGTGGTTTATCGCCACACAGGCACATCCTGAGCTTAAGTCACGTCCGAACCGTCCACATCCGCTTTTCCATGGCTTCATAGAGGCGGCAAACAAGGTGAACAGATAATTTTTCGTTATATTTAATACAATATTTAGAAAGTGCGGTTGATTTTGACCGCACTTTTTCTTATAATAAAGTGAAGCTTCACACTTTATATATTGTGAGGAGACGGTTTCATATACAATATATTCCTTGGAAAATAAGAAGTCTGTAATGGTATTTTTCGGGGGATAGGGTTTCATGGGAATGACTATAAAAATTACAGGTCAAAATTGCCTTGAAGCTTGTAATAAATAAGAAAAGAACGGAGAAAATATGGATAATCAGGGACCTAATAACTATAATTACAACAATGGCCCGGGCAATAATGGGTCCGGTGGAAACGGAAATAACGGTGGTAACAGACCTGGTGGAAACGGTGGAAGAAACAACCGTGGCGGACAGGGAATCATGGCATTTATCCTGCTGACACTCGTGGCATTGTTTGTGTATGCACTTATATCAAACAGCATATCGCATGCCAGCACACAGGAAAAGTCATACAGTGATTTCATAAAACAGCTTGATAAGGGCAATGTCAAGAGCGTGGAGTTTGATTCCTACGAGATAGACTACAAGCTTGTGGATGACGGACACAAGGATTATGACATCACATATTACACAGGCCGTGTGGCTGATGATGAGCTTGTGCCGACACTCAAAAAAGCAAAGACCTCAGAGGGCAAGTCTATTGAGATAAAGGCAGCGATACCTGATAATACATCTACATGGATTTTTAATATATTAAGTTTTATAGTTCCGCTTATTTTACTGTGGGTGCTTTTGGCATTTGTTTCAAAGAAGATGGGCGGCAGCATGGGGATGGGAGTCGGCAAATCGACTGCCAAGGTATATGTGGAGAAGTCCACAGGCGTCAACTTCAAGGATGTTGCGGGACAGGATGAAGCCAAGGAATCTCTCCAGGAGGTTGTTGATTTCCTTCACAATCCTAAGAGATATACAGATATCGGAGCAAAGCTTCCTAAGGGAGCACTTCTCGTGGGACCTCCGGGAACAGGTAAGACACTCCTTGCCAAGGCAGTAGCAGGAGAGGCAGGAGTACCGTTTTTCTCACTTGCAGGTTCAGACTTTGTGGAGATGTTTGTCGGAGTCGGAGCTTCGAGAGTGCGTGATTTGTTCAAGGAAGCACAAAAAATGGCACCATGTATCATCTTTATCGATGAGATAGATGCAATAGGAAAGAGCCGTGACAGCAGATACGGCGGTGGCAATGATGAGCGTGAGCAGACACTAAACCAGCTCCTTGCAGAGATGGATGGCTTTGATACATCAAAGGGATTACTTATATTAGCAGCAACTAACCGCCCTGAGGTGCTTGATAAGGCGCTTCTTCGTCCGGGACGTTTTGACAGAAGAATCATAGTTGATAAGCCTGACTTAAAGGGACGTCTGGAGACCTTAAAGGTACACTCAAAGGATGTCAAGATGGATGAGTCGGTAGACCTTGATGCACTGGCACTTGCCACAGCAGGACTTGTGGGCTCAGACCTTGCCAACATGATTAATGAGGCTGCCATCAACGCAGTCAAAAACGGCAGACAGCTTGTAAATCAGGCAGACCTCTTTGAAGCCTTCGAGCTTGTAGCCGTCGGCGGCAAGGAAAAGAAGGACCGTGTCATGAGCGATAAAGAGAGAAAAATCGTCTCATACCATGAGGTTGGACATGCACTTGTATCAGCCCTGCAGAAAAATACAGAGCCTGTGCAGAAAATCACAATCGTACCACGTACCATGGGAGCACTCGGATATACACTCCAGACACCTGAAGAGGAGAAATACCTTGAGACAAAGGACGAGCTTCTCGCCAAAATCACAACATATATGGCAGGTCGTGCAGCAGAGGTGCTGGTATTTAACTCAGTCACAAGCGGAGCCGCAAATGATATAGAAAATGCCACAAAGATAGCCCGTGCCATGGTAACAATGTACGGAATGTCAGATAAATTCGGCATGATGTGCCTTGCAACAGTACAAAACCAGTACTTAGAGGGCGGAGCAGGATTAATCTGCGGAGAGAATACAGCATCGCAGATAGATGATGAGGTACTCTCAATCATAAACAGCAGCTACGCAGAGGCTATGAAGCTCCTCGATGAAAACAGAGAAATCCTCGACAGTATATCAGATTATCTCTACCAGAAGGAAACAATCACAGGTAAGGAATTCATGAAGATGTTCCGCGATATGAAGGGACTCCCTGACCCGGACGAGGAAAAAGATGGTGAAGAGAGCAAAGAACATGAAAATGCACAGAATGATGCACAGAAAGATACGACATCAGCAGCAGATCCACTCCTTCGTAACGCCACAGACCAACCTGCAGATACAAATGAATCTTCCGGATATACAGCGCCGGATGATAATACATTGAATAACTAGTACCTTATAGGTCAATTTTCGAACACAACGAGCAACCAAGCAATTTTCGCGCAGCGAAAGAGCGAAAAAAGAATTTCGCACAAAAAAAGCGCAGTAGAAAAGAGTTTCGCACACATAAACTGAAAAAAGCCGGAGGAATACACTGTGTGCCATGCCGGCAACCACACAACCTGAAAGTGCGAAACTCCACACCACAACCTAAAATAGCGAATATGGAAAAAACATTTGATATCAAAGAAGAATTAAAAAAACTCCCGGATGCCCCGGGAGTTTATATTATGCATGACAAGGATGATGTAATCATATATATCGGCAAAGCCAAAAGCCTGACGAAGAGAGTACATCAGTACTTTCAGGCGAGCCACAATGAGGGCATCAAGAAAAAACAGATGGTAGAGCATATAGATCATTTTGAGTATATAGTCACCGACTCTGAACTTGAGGCCCTTGTTTTGGAGTGCAACCTGATAAAGGAGCATACACCAAAGTACAATACTATGCTTCGTGATGACAAGACATATCCGTACATCAAGGTGACACTGGGAGAGGACTATCCGAGGGTGCTGTTTTCGCGTCAGATGAAAAAGGACAAATCCCGTTACTTTGGTCCGTATACGAGTGCCTCTGCGGTGAAAAGCTCGATAGATCTGATAAACAAAATCTATAAGCTTCGCACCTGCAACCGCAGGCTGCCGCGTGATATAGGAGCAGACCGGCCGTGCCTCAACTATCATATACACCAGTGCAATGCACCATGCCAGGGGTATGTGACGAAGGAAGAGTATGCCATATCTGTAAAGGGCGCGATAGATTTCTTAAACGGCGACTATGAGCAGACAATAAAGGCTCTTAGCGATAAAATGCTAAAGGCCTCAGAGAGCATGGAGTTTGAGAAGGCGGCTGAATACAGGGATCTGATAAACAGTGTGAAACAGGTAGCACAGAAGCAGAAGATAACAAATGCCGACGGCGAGGATAAGGATATCATAGCACTTGCAAATGACGATACTGATGCAGTGGTGCAGGTATTTTTCATAAGAAACGGAAAGCTGATAGGCAGAGACCATTTCCATGTGAGGGTTGGAAGCGAGGAGGCTGCGGATGATGTGTTAAATAACTTTGTGAAGCAGTTTTATTCCGGAACACCTTTTATACCGCGCGAGGTCATGCTGCAGAGTGAGATAGAGGATATGGCTGTTTTGGAGCAGTGGCTCAGCGAAAAGCGAGGCAGGCGGGTGAATATAAAAGTGCCGCAGAAGGGCATGAAGGAAAAGCTTGTTGAGCTTGCCTACAAGAACGCACTCTTAGTGCTCAGCCAGGATAAGGAGCGGATAAAGAGAGAAGAGGGACGCACAATAGGAGCTGTAAAGGAAATCGAGGAACTTTTGGGCTTACATGGATTAAACCGTATGGAGGCCTATGATATTTCCAATATCAACGGCTTTGAGACCGTCGGCTCCATGATAGTGTATGAGAAGGGCAAGCCTAAAAAGAGCGATTACAGAAAGTTTAAGCTTCGCACAGTTACGGGACCTGATGATTATGCGTCAATGCACGAGGTGCTCACACGCCGCTTTACACATGGTATGGAAGAACAGAAGCAGCTTGAAAAAGATGGCTCTCCACAGGAAATAGGCAGCTTCAACCGTTTTCCGGATATTATAATGATGGATGGTGGAAGAGGTCAGGTAAATATATGCCTTCAGGTGCTTTCCGAGCTGGGGCTCGACATACCTGTGTGTGGCATGGTGAAGGATGATTTTCACCGCACAAGAGGTCTTTATTACAACAATGTGGAGATTCCTATCGACCGCCACGGCGAAGGCTTCAAGCTCATCACGAGAATACAGGATGAAGCACACCGCTTTGCAATAGAGTTTCATAGGTCACTGCGCTCAAAGAGTCAGGTACATTCGGTGCTTGATGATATTGAAGGCATAGGGCCGGCACGCAGAAAGGCGCTTATGCGCCGTTACCAGTCGCTAGAGAAGATAAAGGAAGCAGATGTCGAAGACCTTATGCAGACAGAGACCATGAACGAAAAAGCAGCACAGGCAGTGTATGCATTTTTCCACTCTGCCACGTAGATTTTGAAGCTAATCTGTGGTATACTAAAAAACAAATATACATCAAGGGGGACCGCGAATGGATGCATTACACTCAGTATCAGTTGCAAAGGTAGCAGAATTGCTCGATCTCAACAATCTCACAAAAGAGATGAACCTAAAGGAGAGGGCGATAGAGTGCTCGGACGTCAACAGACCGGCGCTTCAGCTTTCAGGATATTTTGATCATTTTGAGGAGAGACGAATACAGATTATCGGAAATGTAGAGTATACTTATATAGAGAAGATGAGCGACAGCGAGAAAAAAGAGCGCTATAGCCGCTTCATGGAGTTTGATATACCATGTATCATCTTCTGCAGAGATTTACAGCCGGATGAGATATTTATGGAAGAGGCCAGAGAGCACAGCATACCGGTGCTGTCAACAGGTCGTTCCACATCAAGCTTTATGGCTGAGCTCATCTATTGTCTTGGTGAGCAGCTCGCACCGTGCATCACAGTGCACGGAGTGCTGGTAGATGTATACGGCGAGGGAGTAATGATCACAGGTGAGAGCGGTATAGGAAAGAGTGAGGCCGCACTCGAGCTCATCAGACGAGGCCATCGTCTCGTGACGGATGATGTGGTGGAAATCAGAAAGATCAACGAGCATACGCTCATGGGTACTTCGCCTGAGATTACCAGACACTTTATAGAGCTTCGTGGCATCGGAATCATCGATGTCAAGACACTTTACGGAGTAGAGTGTGTAAAGGAAAAACAGCAGATAGACCTCGTAATCAAGCTCGAGGACTGGAAAAAGGAGGCAGATTACGACAGACTCGGCCTCGAGGAAGAATATGCCGAGTATCTCGGCAACAAGGTAGTGTGTCATTCACTGCCAATCAGACCGGGACGTAATCTGGCGGTCATCGTAGAGACAGCAGCAGTCAATCACAGACAAAAAAAGATGGGCTACAATGCAGCTCAGGAGCTGTATCGCCGCGTCCAGGCAAATCTTACAAAAAATTCGGAGGTATAATAAATCATGGCAATAGAAAAGAAAAACGCCTGGGAGAAATATCCCCAGGGACCTGAAAGAGAAAAATTATTTGCATTTGCAGAGGATTACAGAAGGTTTATATCCGGCTGCAAGACAGAGCGCGAGTGCACGGCATCAGTTTATGCTGACGCCACAGGACACGGCTTTGTAGACCTTGATGAGCTCATCGAGACAGGAAAGAGCGTAAAGGCAGGAGATAAGATCATAGCAAACAATATGGGAAAGGGACTGGCACTGTTTATCGTGGGCAGTAAGCCTCTTGAGAAGGGTATGAATATCCTTGGAGCCCATATTGATTCACCTAGAATGGACTTAAAGCAGGTGCCTTTATACGAGGACACAGACATGGCACTTTTAGACACACATTATTATGGCGGCATCAAGAAATATCAGTGGGTTACACTGCCGCTTGCACTTCACGGAGTCATCTGCAAAAAGGATGGCAGCACAGTGACAGTCAATATCGGAGACAAGCCAAATGATCCTGTAGTGGGTGTGAGCGATCTGCTTATTCATCTGTCAGGCGAGCAGATGGGCAAGAAGGCCTCAGAGGTCATAAAGGGCGAGAGCCTTGATGTGCTCATTGGAAGCATACCGGGACCAGAAAAGGACGAGGACGACAAGGATATCAAGGAGAGAGTAAAGGCCAATATCCTCACAATACTTTCACAGGAGTACGGTGTGGACGAGGATGATTTCCTTTCAGCAGAGATAGAGGTGGTACCTGCCGGAGAGGCAAGAGACTACGGACTTGACAGAAGTATGATCATGGGTTACGGCCACGACGACAGAGTGTGCGCATATCCTTCATACAGAGCTATGCTTGAGATAGAGGGCGCACCGGAATATACAAGTGTATGCCTGCTCGTGGACAAAGAGGAAATCGGCTCAGTGGGAGCCAGCGGCATGCAGTCACGCTTTTTCGAAAACTGTGTGGCAGAGGTGATGAACCTGGCAGGAGACTATAGCGAGCTTGCAGTCAGACGTGCACTGAAAAACTCAAAGGTACTCTCATCAGACGTATCAGCAGCCTTTGACCCGAATTATCCATCGGTTATGGAAAAGAAGAACTCGGCATACTTTGGAAAGGGTCTTGTATTCAACAAATATACAGGCGCCAGAGGCAAATCAGGCTCAAACGATGCCAACGCAGAGTATGTTGCAAGGCTTAGAAATATCATGGATACAGCAGATGTTTCATTCCAGACAGCAGAGCTTGGAAAGGTAGACGAGGGAGGCGGCGGAACAATCGCATATATCCTCGCAAACTATGACATGAATGTTATTGACAGCGGTGTGCCGGTGCTCAACATGCATGCGCCATGGGAAATCATCAGCAAGGTCGATTTATATGAGGCATTCAGAGGCTACATTGCATTTTTGAAGGAGGCATAGGCTAAAGGAATATAAGATGAATCAGACATTTGTAAAAAGTGTAACAGAACAATTGCCGCAGCTTGGTCTCCTGCAGGATGAGCCGATGAAAAAACACACGACATTCCGCATAGGAGGCCCGGCAGATTACTATGCAGAGCCTGATATGAGTCAAATTTCAAAGCTTATAGAGATGGCTAAGGCATGTGATATGCCGGTTACAGTGATAGGAAACGGAAGCAATCTGCTGGTAGGAGATAAGGGCATCAGAGGCCTTGTAATTGGTATTGGAAAAGGCCTGTCCGAAATCGATGTGACAGAAGCTGTGGCGCAGCAAAGCACAGCGCAGGACCTCACAGCACAAGACAACGGTCATATCATCACAGCCGGCGCCGGGGCTATCCTTGCAGCAGTGGCGGCAAAGGCAGCGGAGGCATCGCTTTCAGGTCTTGAGTTTGCATCGGGCATACCCGGAAGTGTTGGAGGCGCGGTAGTCATGAACGCAGGAGCCTACGGTGGAGAGATAAAGGATGTCCTAATCGATGCCACAGTGCTCACAGCAGAGGGCGAGCTAAAGACTGTCACAAGGGATGAGCTTGACTTATCCTACAGGCACAGTATAGTCCAGGAAAAGGGCTATATAGTGCTGTCAGCCAGATTCAGGCTCACACCAAAGCCTAAGGATGAGATAAAGTCATATATGGCAGAGCTTCGCACAAAGAGAGTGGAGAAGCAGCCGCTTGAGTACCCAAGTGCAGGCAGCACCTTTAAGAGACCGGAGGGCTATTTTGCAGGGAAGCTTATCATGGATGCAGGTCTTCGAGGTTACAGCGTGGGAGATGCACAGGTGTCTCAGAAGCACTGCGGCTTTGTAGTCAATAATGGCGAAGCCACTGCAGCGGATGTCCTGACACTCATAAAAGACGTGCAGGAAACAGTTTTAAAGCAGTTTGGAGTAAAGCTCGAACCGGAAGTTAAGATGATTGGAGAATTCTAGTGAAATTTGTAATAGTGACGGGCATGTCAGGTGCCGGAAAAAGCACAGCAATGAAAATGATGGAGGATATGGGATATTTTTGTATAGACAATCTGCCTATACAGCTATTAGATAAGCTCATAGACTTTTCAAATACCTTCCACAGTGATGTGTCCAAGGTGGCAGTCGGCATAGATGTGCGAAACGGTTCAGGAATTGATGCGATTCCACAGACGCTCGAGCAGCTAAGGCAGAAAAATTTTCCGTATGAGATACTTTTCCTCGATGCTGAGGATGAGGTGCTTGTAAAGCGATACAAGGAGACGAGGCGAAACCATCCTCTCGCAGGCAGTGAGCGCATCAATAAGGGCATCGTGCTTGAGAGGGAAAAGCTGCAGTATTTAAAGGACAATGCTGACTATATCATAGACACAAGCCAGCTTCTCACAAGGGAACTCAAAATTGAGCTTGAAAAGATATTTGTGCAGAATGAGGATTACAAGAATCTCTTTATCACGATACTTTCCTTCGGCTTCAAGTATGGCATACCGTCAGACTCTGATATAGTCATGGATGTGAGGTTTCTGCCAAATCCCTACTATGTGGACGGACTACGCGCGAAAACCGGCAATGATAAGGAGATACAGGACTATGTCATGCAGTTTCCGGAGGCAAATGAGTTTATCGACAAGCTTGATGATATGATAAAGTTCCTCATTCCAAACTATATCTCTGAGGGCAAGAACCAGCTTGTTATATCTATAGGCTGCACCGGAGGAAAGCACCGCTCGGTAACGCTTGCAAACGAGCTGTACAAGAGGCTTAGCGGCTGTAATGACTATGGACTTAAGATAGAGCATCGCGACATAGGAAAGGATGCATTGAGAGGTAAATAACATGTCATTTTCCAGTGATGTAAAGGAAGAGCTGGCAAAGCAGATATCAAAGAGCAGGCACTGTCAGCTCGCTGAGCTTGCAGGCATCATAGAGCTTTCGGGCCGTATCAATGAAAAAACAAAGGGACTTGAGCTCGACACCGAAAACCTGCTGCTTTTAAATAAATATGCCACACTTATGAAGCGCGCCTTTGGCACAGATACCACAAAGGCGCTGGATGAGCAGGATACCGGAAAAATACTTGCAGCGCTTAAAATCACGGCACAGCCTGTCAACAGACAGACCGCAGACGGACTGCTTCTTATGCAGACATGCTGCAAGAGAGCCTTTATCAGGGGAGCCTTCATGGCAGCAGGCTCGATAAGCGACCCCAACAAAGCGTACCATTTTGAGATAGTGTGTCATACGAAAGAGCAGGCAAAGCAGCTTCAGGAGCTCTTGTGCGGCTTTGATACGGATGCCAAGATAGTAGAGCGCAAGGGGCACTATGTAGTGTACATAAAGGAGGGCGCCCACATCGTGGACAGTCTCAACATCATGGAGGCGTATGTGTCACTCATGAAGCTGGAAAATGTGCGCATATTAAAGGAAATGCGCAACAGTGTAAACCGTAAAGTAAACTGCGAAACCGCAAACATCAGCAAGACTGTGAATGCGGCAGTAAAGCAGATAGAGGATATCAGACTGATACAGAAAATGAGAGGACTCGATGATTTACCGGCGCAGCTTCGGGAGATGGCGCTGCTTCGGCTTGAATATCCGGATGCACCGCTAAAGGAGCTCGGAGGATATCTGAATCCGCCAATGGGCAAATCGGGAGTCAACCACAGGCTTAGAAAATTATCGGCGATTGCGGAGGAACTGAGATAGATGAAGAAAAAGCTTTTATTTGTATTTAATCCCAAATCAGGCAAGGGGCTCATAAAGGAGCATCTGGTAAATATCGTGGACATCATGACAAAGGCCGGATACAAAATCACCATTTATCCTACACAGTGTCAGGGAGATGCCATAAAAAAGGTCAGGAAAAATGCTAAGAAGTATGACCTTGTAGTGTGCAGCGGCGGAGACGGCACACTCGACGAGGTAGTGACCGGCATGGAGCAAAGCGAGGTAAATGTACCGATAGGATACATCCCTGCGGGCAGCACCAATGACTTTGCAAACTCTCTCGGCATACCAAAAAATATGGAGGAGGCCGCAAGAGTTGCCGTAAACGGTACTCCATTCCCGTGTGATGTGGGAGGTTTCAACGGAGATACCTTCGTATATGTTGCAGCCTTTGGCCTTTTTACAGAGGTATCCTACCAGACCTCGCAGCAGATGAAAAATATACTGGGACATGCCGCATATATTTTAGAGGGTGCAAAGCACCTGATGGATATCACCTCGTACAGGATGAAGGTGAGCCATGACGGTGAGATAATAGAGGATGAGTTTATATATGGAATGGTGACCAACTCCCTTTCGGTAGGAGGCTTCAAGGGCATATCAGGTCCTGACGTACTGCTTGATGACGGCCTTTTTGAGGTGACACTCATCAAGAATCCAAAAAACCCAATCGAGCTCAACAAGATACTTGCGGGACTGGCAAACCGTGAAAATGACAATGAGCTCATCTACTCCTTCAAGACCAGAGAGCTGCATGTGGAGAGTGAGGAGGAGGTACCGTGGACACTCGACGGAGAGTTTGGCGGCAGCCACACGGATCTGACCATCACTAATCTGAACAAACAGATTACCATTATGTGCTGATAAATACAAAATCGGGCATAAAATAGTAATAGTACACAATTTTTTGTCTGATTGTGTTAAAAATTTAACTTTATTTTTATAAGGTTATGTAATATAATAACATTAGCTTTTAATTAACAGGAGGAAAAAATATGTTAGTATCTGCAACAGAAATGCTTAAGAAAGCAAAAGAAGGACATTACGCAGTAGGTCAGTTCAACATCAACAACCTTGAGTGGACAAAATCAGTACTTTTAACAGCAGAGGAGCTTAAGAGCCCTGTAATCCTTGGTGTATCTGAGGGTGCCGGAAAGTACATGACAGGCTTCGGTACAGTAGCAGCAATGGTTAAGGCTATGCATGACGAGCTCGGTATCACAGTACCTGTAGCACTTCACCTTGATCACGGCACATACGAAGGATGCTACAAGTGCATTAAGGCCGGCTTCACATCAATCATGTTCGACGGATCTCATTATCCAATCGATGAGAACGTTGCAAAGACAAAAGAGTTAGTAACAGTTGCTCATGCAATGGGCATGTCTATCGAGGCTGAAGTTGGTTCAATCGGTGGCGAGGAAGACGGAGTTGTTGGAATGGGCGAGTGCGCTGATCCTGACGAGTGCAAGAGAGTTGCTGATCTTGGTGTAGATATGCTTGCAGCAGGAATCGGAAACATTCACGGAAAATATCCAGCAAACTGGAAGGGACTCAGCTTTGAGACTCTTGATGCTATCCAGCAGAAGACAGGTGTTATGCCATTAGTACTTCACGGTGGTACAGGAATCCCAGCTGACATGATTAAGAAAGCAATCGACCTTGGAGTATCTAAGATCAACGTTAACACAGAGTGCCAGCTTTCATTCGCAGATGCAACACGTAAATACATCGAGGCCGGAAAGGATCTTGAGGGCAAGGGATTTGACCCTCGTAAGCTTCTTGCTCCTGGTGCTGAGGCAATCAAGGCAACAGTTAAGGAGAAGATGGAGCTTTTCGGATCAGTTGGAAAGGCTGAATAATATTATTGCAATTTAGTATTTTTGCACATACTACTTTACAAAATATTTATATCTTGTAGTAAAATTTTATAAAACTTAACTTTTTTAACATAAACGCTTGATTTTTGATACTCAAAGGAGTATCTTAATTTCAGAAATAATGTTAAGCGAAATGAACGAGGGCGTTCCACCATAGATGGAGTGCCCTCTTTTTTAATAAACTAAGAAGTCCGGCATAAAACAAGAATATTCGAGTTTATATGTTGTGCAGCTGTTTAAACATTATTTGAAAATAACAATTCACTCAAGGGGATTGATGAACAGAAAGGATGTAAGATATGAGCGAACAGGAATATTTCAACGTAGCAGACATCTTTGGAGAGAACGTATTTAATGATGCAGTTATGCAGGAGCGTCTTCCAAAGAAGGTTTACAAGAAGCTCCATGAGGTTATGGACGAAGGAAAGGAGCTTGATCTCGAGACTGCTGATGTTATCGCACACGAGATGAAGGAATGGGCCATTGAGAAGGGTGCAACACACTATACACATTGGTTCCAGCCACTTACAGGCGTTACTGCTGAGAAGCATGATTCATTTATCACTTCTCCAATGCCAAACGGAAAAGTACTTATGAGCTTTTCAGGAAAAGAGTTAATAAAGGGTGAGCCGGATGCTTCATCTTTCCCATCAGGTGGTCTTCGTGCTACATTTGAGGCAAGAGGATATACAGCCTGGGATTGTACATCACCTGCATTTGTCAGACAGGATGCAGCAGGCGCAACACTTTGCATTCCAACAGCCTTCTGTTCATACACAGGCGAGGCTCTTGATCAGAAGACACCTCTTCTTAGATCAATGGAAGCAATCAATGATCAGGCACTGAGACTTCTTAGATTATTCGGAAATACAACATCAAAGAAGGTTACACCTTCTGTCGGACCTGAGCAGGAGTACTTCATCGTAGACCGTGAGAAGTATTTACAGAGAAAGGATCTTATCTTCACAGGACGTACACTTTTCGGAGCTATGCCTCCAAAGGGACAGGAGATGGATGATCATTATTTCGGAGCTATCCGTGAGAGAATCGCAGCTTACATGAGAGATGTAAACAAGGAGCTCTGGAAGCTTGGTGTTTCAGCCAAGACACAGCACAACGAGGTAGCACCTGCACAGCACGAGCTTGCACCTATCTATGCTGAGTGTAACGTAGCTGTTGACCACAACCAGCTCATCATGGAGACACTCAAGAAGGTGGCAGGCCGTCACGGACTCCAGTGCTTACTTCATGAGAAGCCATTCGCAGGAGTTAACGGTTCAGGAAAGCATGACAACTGGTCAATCACAACAGATGATGGTATCAACATGCTTGAGCCTGGCAAGACACCACATGACAATGTACAGTTCTTACTTGTACTCACATGTATGTTAAAGGCAATCGACGAGCATGCAGCACTTCTTCGTGCGGCAGCAGCAGATGTAGGAAACGATCACAGACTTGGAGCTAACGAGGCACCACCTGCAATCCTTTCTATCTACCTTGGAGACCAGCTTGGAGACGTATTGAACCAGCTTATCTCAACAGGTACAGCTACACACAGCTTAAAGGGTGAGAAGCTTGAGACAGGTGTTAAGACAATTCCTGATTTCATGAAGGATGCTACAGACCGTAACCGTACATCACCATTCGCATTCACAGGAAACAAGTTCGAGTTCCGTATGGTTGGTTCACAGGATTCTGTTGCACAGGCCAACATCGTGCTTAACACAATCGTTGCTGAGGCATTCTCAGACGCTTGTGATATACTTGAGAAGGCAGACAACTTTGACCTCGCTGTACATGATCTCATCAAGGATTACGCAGTAGAGCACCAGAGAATCGTATTCAACGGAAACGGATACTCAGATGAGTGGGTAGCTGAGGCAGAGAGACGTGGACTTCCAAACATCAAGTCTATGGTAGATGCAATTCCTGCATACGTTGCTCCTGAGTCAGTTGCAGCATTCGAGAAGTTCGGTGTATTTACAAAGACAGAGCTTGAGAGCCGTGCCGAGATCGAGTATGAGACATATGCAAAGACTATTAATATAGAAGCAAAGGCTATGATTGATATTGCCGGAAAGCAGATTATTCCTGCAGTTATCAAGTATATTACATCACTTGCACAGTCAGTTAACTCAGTTAAGAGTGCAGTTGCTGATGCAGATGTATCTGTTCAGTCAGAGCTTCTTACAGAGAGCTCAGCTCTTCTCTCAGATGCACAGGTTGCACTTGCAAAGCTTAAGGATGAGACAGCAAAGGCCGGTGCTATGGAAGAGGGCAGAGAGCAGGCTGTTTACTACAGAGATGTTGTAAAGACTGCTATGGATGCTCTTCGTACTCCGGTTGATGAGCTTGAGATGATTGTCGACAAAGAGATGTGGCCAATGCCATCATACGGCGATTTAATTTTCGAGGTTTAATCCTTGTAGTTTAAGACCAAAAGCTTACGGAAAGCTGTTTAGAGCGGCATATATGATTTAATTTAACATAATAATAAAATGGAGACATTTTGCTGAACCACGAAGCTGTGGAAATTGGTGAAGTGTCTCTATTTTTTTATAAATTTTATTTTCGATAAAATGAAAAAATGAAAGAAGAAACAGGAAAGAGAGGACATTACTATGACAGAAGAGATTAGTGGAGTAATTTTCGGAGTCTGGTTCCTTATTGGAGCAGCATTGGTATTCTGGATGCAGGCAGGTTTTGCTATGGTAGAAGCAGGTTTTACCAGAGCAAAGAATACCGGTAACATCCTTATGAAAAACCTCATGGATTTCTGTATTGGTACAGTTGTATTCATACTGATTGGTTTTTCACTTTTATTAGGTGAAGATGTTCTTGGTTTCATCGGTAAGCCGGGATTTGACATCTTTACATCTTACAAAGATTTTGACTGGTCAAACTTTGTATTCAACCTGGTTTTCTGTGCGACAACAGCAACTATCGTATCAGGAGCTATGGCTGAGAGAACAAAATTTATTTCCTACTGTGTTTATTCAGGAGTTATTTCAGCACTTATTTACCCAATCGAGGCTCACTGGATCTGGGGCGGTGGCTGGCTTTCACAGATTGGCTTCCATGATTTCGCAGGTTCATGTGCCATCCACATGGTTGGTGGTATCAGTGCTCTTGTAGGAGCTGCAATTCTTGGACCTCGTATCGGAAAGTTTACAAAGGATAAAAACGGAAAGATTACAAAAGTAAACGCTATTCCGGGTCATAACATCACAATCGGTGCGCTCGGTGTATTCATTCTCTGGCTTGGCTGGTATGGATTCAACGGTGCAGCAGCAAAATCAGTAGAGCAGCTTGGTTCTATCTTTGTAACAACAACAATCGCACCTGCACTTGCAACAGTAGTTTGTATGATTTTCACATGGCTCAAATATGGCAAGCCTGATGTGTCAATGTGTCTGAATGCTTCACTTGCAGGACTTGTAGCTATCACAGCAGGCTGTGATGTAACAGATGCACTTGGTGCTATCATTATCGGTTCCGTAGCAGGACTTCTCGTCTGCTTCGGTGTATGGTTCCTTGACAATGTACTTCGTGTTGATGACCCTGTAGGTGCTGTCGCAGTACATATGATGAATGGTATCTGGGGAACAATCGCTGTTGGTCTTTTTGCCACAAACAGTGCTCCGGGATATTCAATTGCTGATTCAAAGGGTAACGAGCTCGTAGGACTTTTCTACGGCGGTGGATTTAAGCTTTTAGGACTCCAGCTCACAGGATTTGTTTCTGTTGCAGCATGGACAGTAGTTACTATTACAATAGTATTCCTTGTTATCAAGGCTACACTGGGACTTAGAGTTTCAGAGGAAGAGGAAATCGTAGGACTTGACCCAACAGAGCATGGTCTTCCATCAGCATACGCAGGATTTGCTATCATGGATGTATCAGGTGATGTTATGGATGTCAATGAAAATACAGACCTTGGTTCTTCAGAGTATGCAACAGCTTCTCAGGCAAAGAAGGATGCAGCAGTGCCTGTTGTAAATGCAACAACACCGGCTTCAGCAAGCGGTATCCACAAGGTTGTTATTATTTCAAAGCTTACAAAGTACGACAAGCTTCGTAAGGCTATGAATGACTTAGGTGTAACAGGAATGACAGTGACACAGGTTATGGGCTGCGGTATCCAGAAGGGTGCCGGCGAGAAATACCGTGGAGCTGAGCTTGATGCGACATTACTTCCAAAGGTTAAGGTTGAGGTAATCGTTGGCAAGATTCCGGTAGAAAAGGTTATTGAGACTGCTAAGAAGACTCTCTACACCGGACATATCGGAGATGGCAAGATCTTCGTTTACGACGTGGCACAGGTTGTCAAGGTTCGTACAGGCGAGGAAGGAATTGAGGCATTACAGGATGTAGAGTAATGCAAATTATTATCTAATCCCCTTAGCATATATACATCAACAAAAACCCCCGAGGATATGATCCTTGGGGGTTTTGCTTTAGATAATTAAGTTGTGAATCGAATCGTAATGGTTAACGATGAGTGTTACCGGATGAACCGGAGCTGCCAGTATCAGTACCACCTGAACCTGAGCCACCGGTACCGGAAGCACCGGCTCCGGAACCGCCAGTACCAGCACCTGAGCCAGCACCGGTACCAGTTTCAGCCCCACCTGTCTGTGCTCCAGCCGCAGTGCCGTCAGTACTGCCCGGTGTAGTACCGGAATTGGTAGGATCCGTGGTGGTTGGTGAGCTGTTAATCAGCGATGTTGCATCATGTAATGTACATACGGTATTCATGAACGTATCATCTGCCATGAATTCATACTCAGGGCTGCCTGATACAGCGCCTGTTATAAATACCTTTGATGTTTTATTCGGACAATACGGACCGGCAATGGCTCCCGAATCGGCACAAATCTCAAGTGCAACATGATGGTCGCAGCTGTCTGTCGGCACAGTGTCCGTATCAAAATATTCGGTTGTCAGCATTGATCCTCGAGGATCATTGTCACATGTTCCCTCTAAAGGAACAAGCCCTGATTTGCTGCATACCGTGGTATTTGTTATACCATCCGGCTGTACAAAGTCTTTGGTTTCTAGTCCTTCATGGATTCTGCTCATGGCATTCCTCCATATATTCTTAGGGTAGGATGTGAGCTTGCCGGACTGTTTTGAGTTGTCATCATAGCCGCCCCATACGACACATGTGTAGTATGGTGTGTAGCCTGCCCACAGGCAGTCGCGGTTGCTGGTTGTGGTACCGGATTTACCCGCCTGGGCTATCTGGCTGTCAAAGCGCGCCAGCTTTCCGGTTCCCTGTGTCAGAACATCCTTCATGGCATCTGTAAGAAGCCATGCCGTAGTATCCTTGATTACAGTACGTGTGTCCTGTGTATTAGTCTTGTCAAGTAATACATTGCCATCGTGGTCAAGAACCTGAGTGTAGAACTTTGGCTCTAAGTATACTCCGCCGTTGGCTATAGTAGCATATGCACCTGTGAGCTCAAGGTTTGTGACACCCTTTGTCAGTCCGCCGAGCGCCAGTGACAGGTTTTTGTCGGAATCGGTGAGAGTTGAAATACCGAAATCCTCCGCATATTTGTAACCGAGCTCAACCCCGATATCCTGTAAGGTTTTGACTGTTACAATATTGATGGACTTTGTTATTGCCCATCGGATGGAGGTAAAGCCTCCGAAAGATTTGTCATAGTTGTTAAAGGTTTTTGAACCTACTGTAAACGGTGCATCATCCTGCACAGATGCAAGTGTTTTGCCACCTGCATCGAGAGCAGCAGCATAGCAGCCGATTATCTTGAAGGTAGAGCCGGGCTGTCTGCATGTATCTGTAGCTCTGTTCCATGTTCTGTTGCCGGATTTGTCACCGCGACCGCCTACCAGTGCCTTTACTTCACCGGTGCTCTGGTCGATGACTGTCATGGCAACCTGCGGTTCCAGCGTGATATTGACAGCTTCAGAACCCTCCACAATTGAATCGCCCTCCTCAAGTACATCCTGCTCGTACTGTGCAATAGCTGCATTGCATTCATCAGGGCTTGAGTAGTTGATGCTGAAATCATCATTGTTGGTTTTCTTCTTATAAAAAGAGAGCATGGTCTGGTTCGTGTAGGTCTTGTACGAACCGTCTGCCTTTTTTACTTCGAAGGAAAGCTGGAACGAATACTTTGCGTCGGACGGATAGTTGGATGGATTGTTTGCCTCCTCGTCACATATAGTCTGCATAGTAAGATCCTGGGTCGATTTGATAGTCAGTCCGCCCTTGTAAATCAGCTTGTAGGCTTCTGTCTCAGAGTAACCGGCGGCTGTGAGATCGTCGAACACGTTGTCGATGAGCGCATCAATAAAGTATGTGTTCACAGAGCCTGAGCCTGTGGTGTTGTACTCAGCAATTCTTGAGTAGACATCATCGGCCATGGCCTCATCATATTGCGCCTTGGTGATATAGCCCTGATCCTTCATGTTATTTAACACCTTTTCACGTCTCTTGGCATTTTTGTCAGGGTGTGTGATAGGGTTGTAGCCGGATGGATTCTGAGTGATACCTGCGATGACAGATGCTTCGGAAAGCGTGAGCTCTGAGACATCCTTGTTAAAGTACTTCTTGGATGCGGCCTGCACACCGAGGGTATTTGCCCCCAGATTGACCGAATTCATGTAGTTTTCAAGAATCCAGTCCTTGTCGTTTACCTGCTTTTCGAGCTCAAGGGCAAGGTACTGCTCCTGAATCTTTCTCTGAAGCTTTTCTACAAAGGAAGTTTCGCTTGTCCAACTGGTCAGTACGTTGTTCTTGATGAGCTGCTGTGTTATCGTGCTGGCTCCCTCACTGAATCTGCCCTTTGACAGACCGGAGATAAAGGCTCTTCCGATACCATGCAGGTCGATGCCGTTGTGGTCGTAAAAGCGTTCATCCTCGATTGCAACAAAAGCATGCTGCAAATCCAGCGGAATCTCATCGATGGTGACATACTGCCTGTTTGCCCCCTGACCTACGAGTGTGGCGGTTTCTTCTCCGTTTGCCGCCAGGACGGTAGTTGAGTAGCCGGTAGGAGTGACATCGATCTTTGATATGTCAGGTGCGGAATCAATGATTCCCTTCATGACACCGATTCCTGAACTGATGCCGGCTGCGCCTGCTACAATTACTACAACCAGAAGAATCTTTAGAACAATGAGCTTGAACTTGTTTTTGACCTTAGAGCTCTTATTGTCATATTTCCGGAGCAGCTGCATTGTAGCTTTTTTGCCGTAATTCATATATAGGCCTCCTTGTCATTATAAAGATTTGTAATCTTGTTTGTATATACTGTGATTAGAAAATAAACAGTATACATTATTATATCAAATATAGCATTTAAATGCAATTTACAGATTGGTTTTCATATTATATAATACAGGTAACAATTATAAAGTGTCTTTAAGATGCATGAGTGTAATCAAGCAATATCAGGATGGAAAGAATATCATATGTCAGAGAATACTATAAGCCTGTACGTGTACAAGGGCGGACAGGGTGAGATAACAGCGAAGAAATCGAGGTTTATAGCAACCGTAAGGCCGGTAGAGTCTGAGGATGAGGCTGTAAGCTTCATCAATGAGACGAAAAAGAAATACTGGGATGCAAGGCACAACTGCAGTGCCTTTGTTATAGGAAAGAGACAGGAGCTGACCAGATGCTCGGATGACGGGGAGCCTGCAGGCACCGCAGGCCGTCCTATGCTTGATGTACTCCTTAAGGAAAATATCCACAATGCCGCTGTTGTTGTAACGAGATACTTCGGTGGGGTGCTGCTTGGCACTGGCGGACTGGTGCGTGCGTATCAGCAAGCCACAAAGGCGGGGCTTTCGGCAAGTGAGATAATAGAGAAGAAGGATGGTGCAGTACTGTTTATCAGGACGGACTATACCGGAATCGGAAGACTTCAGTATCTGTTTGCACAGGAGAAGATTACGGTGATGGACACAGCGTATGAGGCGGATGTGCTCGTGAAAGCTGTTATCCCGGAAAATGATAAAAAACGCATAGAGAAAACAATCATAGAGCAGACAAACGGCACGGCAAAGCTTGAGTGGGGCGATGAGGTGACATTTGCTGAATATGATGGCGAGGTGTTGCTGTTTAAAAATTAGCCGGTGCTCACATTTTAGCAGGACAAGCAGAATTTATATTCAATTACATTTAATTAAAATAAAAAAATGCTTGACACTATATAACCACATGTGTATAATATCATTTGTTGAGACAACACATTGGCCCATCGCCAAATGGTAAGGCAACGGACTCTGACTCCGTCATTTCAAGGTTCGAATCCTTGTGGGCCAGCTAAAGAGAACTTCGATAGAAGTTCTCTTTTTTTCTTGTGTAATAATGCGATTTGTTATAAAATAAAAACGTATATGACTTAAATAGTTATAGAAGGATGGTGTAATATGAACAAGAATTTTTTGAGAATTATTAATCTTATAGAAGAACTCGGCTCTGAAAAAAAGACACCAATTACTATACAGCAATACCAGGATATCATTAATAAAAGCTCAAATCTTTGGATGTCCAATGGTGTGGATGAAGCGTTTAGATTTATCAGAAGTTACTTCAATTTTATAGACTAGAGGAATTAGATATGGCTTTTTCATTTGACAGCAGAATACGTTACAGCGAGGTGGATTCATCATGCAGACTGAGCCTTACGGGGCTTACCAATTATTTTCAGGACTGTAGTGTGTTTCACTCACAGTCACATGATGTGGGAATCAGATTTCTTGCGGACAATCATATAGCATGGGTGCTTTCATCATGGCAGATATGCATAAACAGGCTTCCACTGCTTAATGAACAGGTAAAGATATCCACATGGGCATATGGTATGAAGGCGTTTTACGGTTACAGAAATTTCACACTTGAAGATGCAGGCGGCAGCACACTGGCATATGCCAATTCTGTCTGGGTACTTGTTGATACACGAACCGGCAGACCGGTGAAGGTGCCTCAGGAGTTTGCGGATACATACGGTCTTGAGCCACAGCTTGAGATGGAGTGTGCAAAGCGCAAGCTTCATATTCCTGATGATATGGAGAAAAAGGGTGAGATTGAGGTCCCTCAGTTTTTTATAGACAGCAACCATCATATGAACAATGAGAAGTATGTTATGCTGGCACAGCAGCTTCTGCCGAATGATTTTGAAATATCTGAGCTTCGTGTGGAGTACAGAAAAGAAGCAAAGCTTGGTGATACAGTTATATCATACGTGAAGTACACATCAAAGAGTGTGACAGTGGTGCTTGCGGATACGGATAAAAAACCGTATTCGGTGGTGGAGTTTTTGAGTAAGCCGGTACCGGGAAAATAATTATAATTCCATTATTTAACAACGATACAGTTTTGATACAGAAAGGACGGAAAAACATGAGATTAGGAGAATATCAGGAGCTTGTATGTGTAAAGAAGGTTGATTTTGGCATATATCTGTCAACATCTTCGGCTTCGGAGGAAAGGGTACTGCTTCCGGCAAAGCAGATTCCGGATGGAGTAAAGCAGGGGGATAAGCTTAAGGTCTTTGTATACAAGGACTCTAACGACAGACTTATTGCTACGACAAACGAGCCAAAGCTGACACTTGGAGGTTTATCAGTGCTTACTGTCAAGGAGGTGACTAAAATAGGGGCGTTCCTTGACTGGGGACTTGAAAAGGACCTGTTTCTTCCTTACAAGGAGATGGTCAGAAAGGTCAGCGCCGGAGATGAGATACTTGTTACATTATACATAGATAAAAGCCAGAGGCTTTGCGCTACCACAAAGGGTATTTACCATATGCTGAGCACCGATTCGCCATACAAAAAGGACGATATGGTTTCAGGCCGTGTGTATGATTTTAGCGACAATTTCGGTACATTTATCGCTGTGGATGACAAATATTCAGCCAAGATACCGGTTTTTGAGAATGCCGCTTATCTGAAGCTTGGAGATGTGATAGAGGCAAAGGTCACTGATGTCAAGGCGGATGGCAAGCTGGACCTGACAATGAGGGAAAAGGCATATATTCAGATGGATTCCGACTCTGAAAAGCTCCTTGAGCTGCTTGATTCATACGCAGGTGTGCTTCCGTTTTCGGAAAAGGCTAGCCCGGAGGTAATCAAGAGAGAAACAGGACTTAGCAAAAATGCATTCAAGCGTGCAGTTGGTCATTTATATAAGGAAAGAAAGATTGATCTCACAGATGGCAAAATCCGTCTTAAGAAATAACAGTCTTTTTAATAAATTTTAACAGGAAAGAAGGACAATAACATGAAAAACGTTATCAGTACAGACAAGGCACCGGCAGCAATCGGACCATATTCACAGGCTATCGAGGTAAATGGTATGGTATATACTTCCGGAGTGATACCGGTAGTTCCGGAGACCGGTGAGATTCCTGAGGGCTCACAGGCACAGGCTAAGCAGGCATTTACAAATCTGTCACATCTGCTTGAGGCAGCAGGAACAAGCATGGACAATGTGGTAAAGACTACAGTTTTCATCAAGGAGATGAATGACTTCGGTGCAATAAATGAGGTATATGCCACATTTTTTAACGGAGCATACCCTGCAAGAAGCTGTGTTGAGGTTGCAAGGCTTCCAAAGGATGTAATGCTTGAGGTTGAGGCTATTGCTGTAAAATAAAATTATTACATAAGTATTTCATGCGACATAAGTCCTATTCGTTGGAAAAAGTCAAGATTTTCTTAAGAATTCTCTAAGAAAACGTTGACATATATATGTTGCTTTGTTATAATGACAAAGTAATATTTGTAACAAATTCGTAATAACTGTTACAAATTCATACAACGGAGGGTAAAATGAAAGTAAATTATGTGAAACTCACAGCCGGGGTACTTACAGGTTTTATGGCTCTGTCCTCAGTGCCATATGCAGTATATGCGGCTGGACCTACTGCAGGAGTAGCTAGTTATACATCAGATATTGTTAGTACATCAAACACTCTTACAGCCGGTGTTACATCTATGTTGACAGATGTAATGTTAAAAGGTGATGAGACATCAGAGACTGCAACAGATGTTGCGACAACAGATGCTGAGCCGGTTAAATCAGCATATGCTGATACAGCAGTTGCACAGGTTAGCGACAGCGTTAATATACGTGCGAGTGCAGATGAAAACAGCGAGTCTCTTGGAAAGCTCTATAACAATGGAATTGGAACAGTACTTGAGACAACCGATAACGGATGGTACAAAATCCAGTCCGGTTCAGTAACAGGATATGTAAAAGGCGATTATGTTGTAGTTGGTGACGATGCACTTGTACAGAGCGCAGGACGTCGCGTGGCAACAGTCAATACTGAGACACTCAAGGTCAGAACAACAGCATCTACTGATGCAGAAGTACTTGGTCTCGTGTCCGGAGAGGATGATCTCACAGTTGTGGATGAGTCAACAGCTGGATGGGTAGGTGTATCTACAGCAGACGGTACCGGATATGTATCTACAGATTATGTGACACTCGATACAGAGTTCACTTATGCTGAGTCTAAGGAAGAGGAAGCAGCAAGACTTGCCAAGGAAGAGGCAGAGCGTAAGGCGGCTGAGGAAGCAGCCAGAAAGGCTGAAGAGAAAGCTAGAAAGGCTGAGGAAGCAAAAGCAGCCAAGGCAGCAGCAAAGAAGTCATCTAAGTCTTCAAGCAAATCATCAAGCAGTTCTTCATCAGAGAAGAGCTATAGCGCACCAAGTGGTTCAAACGGACAGGCTGTTGTTAATTATGCATCACAGTTCGTTGGCAATCCTTATGTTTACGGTGGCTCAAGTCTTACAAACGGAACAGATTGTTCAGGATTTGTAATGTCAGTTTATGCACAGTTTGGCATCAGCTTACCACACAGCTCATCAGCAATGAGAAGCGTTGGATACGGTGTGAGCACAAGCGATATGCAGCCTGGAGATATCATCTGCTATAGCGGACATGTTGCTATCTACTGTGGTGGAAACACTATTGTACATGCAAGCAACCCATCAGACGGTATCAAATATACATCACCAGCTAACTACAAATCAATCATTGCAGTTAGAAGAATTTTCTAATAAATTCATGCCGGATAGGTAAATATGAATCTATAAAGACCTTCATCTCATCGAGATGGAGGTCTTTTTACATAGAGTAACTTTATTTTTGTTTATGATATTTGAAATAAGTGGCCTGTATGATATACATATATGTTTAAAAACGGGACTTATTTAAATAGAATGGAAAACAGGGCTGTCAAGCGTAATTTTATTACATATATCAAAATAGCAACATGCACAAAAAAGTGGATATGCTAAACCCGGTAAATTCGGATTGGGGATAAATGTGGATAACTATCAACAAAAGTAAACCTCAAAGTGCCCTAAAAATGAGTTATGCACGGAGTTATGCACATTATCCACATTTTTGAATGTGAGCAAAAGAACAACTGTTTTGTAAAGTTCTGATAAAGTTGCACTAAATTAGTAATATTTCGGAAATAATATTGACATTTTAATTGTAAATAATATGATTAAAATGCTTTATAATTGTCGGACAACTTGAAAAGTGTTGATTATGTAAGTTAATTTTGTTATACTTAAAATTATGATTAAAAAGATAGATATTGCAGGGCTACAACTTGATAACTATACAGTACGCGAGATGCTCATGAGAGTCGACAGGCGTATTTCAGAGAAGATACTCACTACAATAGAGGAAGTGAATATGGATACGCTGGCATTGGCGGAGTCTGATGAAGAGGTGAAGCAGGCGCTGGAGGCATGCGATTATACTGTCATTGCGGATGAAGGCATACTAAGGGCGGCATCGGCAGATACCTTGCAGCGTCGGCATGAGATAGAAGATCATGACTTCTTTTATGAGCTTTTTAAGCGGCTTGAGAGAAATGATAAAAAAATCTTTGTGATTGCAGAGTCGCAGAAAGCTGTTGATGAGGCTGAGGAATTTCTGCTTGGATTATTTGATAGAGCGCGAATATCCGGCAAGGGTGTTCTTGATGACTCACCGGGATGCAGCGAAAATCTTGTCAATGAAATTAACATCGTTTCACCTGATGTGATTGCATCATTTCTTCCGTCTCCGTCACAGGAGAAGTTCCTTTTACACAACAGGGAAAAGCTGTTGATGAACCTCTGGTACGGAATCGGAAATAATAAGTTCATGGGGAAAAAGCATGGATTTATTGGAAAAATAAGAAAAATGCTTGATGTGAAGCGCCTTACGCATCTTATCAACACCTATGAACATAGATAAAACAGTTAGATATAGTTAATTCTTATAACAATAGAAGAAAAAATAAGAGGAAATGTGTAAAAATTGTACATTTACCTCTTTATTTTTTTGTGCGAATGTATTAAAATAATAGCAAGTATTTATGCAATTAGTTATAAAGTGACTGTGAGGGCAATGCACAGTTACAAAAAGGGGAGAAGGAGAACGATTTATGATTTCCAATCAGATACTTCAAAATACAATTGATGGCCTTAAAGGAATTACGAGAACCGATCTTTGTGTGATAGATGTTGAGGGCAAGATTCTTGCAGCTACGTTTCCGAATGCAGAGGCGTTTATAGAGCCGGCACAGGCCTTTGTTGCATCACCGGCAGACAGTCAGGTGATTAATGGATGCCAGTTTTTCAAAGTCTTTGATGATCACCAGCTGGAATATGTGCTTTTAGCTTATGGTGACAGCGAGGATGTCTACATGATAGGCAAGATTGCAAGCTTCCAGATTCAGAATCTTCTGGTTGCGTACAAGGAGCGATTTGACAAGGATAATTTTATAAAGAATCTGCTTTTGGATAATCTCCTTCTGGTTGATATATACAATCGCGCGAAGAAGCTTCATATTGATATTGAAGTGCGGCGTGTAGTATTTATTGTTGAGACAAACAGGGAGAAGGACGGCAACGAGCTTGAGAAGATCAGAAGTCTTTTCGGCGGCAAATCAAAGGATTTTGTTACAGCTGTTGACGAGAAGAATATAATAGTAGTGAAGGAACTGGCAGAAAACGAGACCTATGATGATCTCAGAAAGACAGCCGAGGTGATTTTGAATCTGTTCAGATCCGAAGCGGATGGGGTACATATTGCATATGGTACTGTTATCAATGAGTTGAAAGAGGTGTCACGCTCATATAAGGAGGCCAGGATGGCTCTCGATGTCGGAAAAATCTTTTTCGAGGAGAGGAATATTATAGCATATTCCCAGCTTGGAATAGGCCGTCTGATATATCAGCTCCCGATTCCTCTATGCAAGATGTTTATCAAAGAGATATTCGATGGCAAATCCCCTGACGATTTTGATGAAGAAATATTATCTACTATAAATAAGTTCTTTGAGAATAGCCTGAATGTATCTGAGACTTCAAGACAGCTCTACATTCACAGAAATACTCTTGTATATAGATTGGACAAGCTTCAGAAAAGTACAGGGCTCGACCTTAGAGTGTTCGAGGATGCCATCACATTTAAGATTGCCCTTATGGTAGTCAAATATATGAAATATATGGAATCAATGGACTATTAAGGAGAAAGTAATGATTAAACTTGAACATGTCAGTAAGGCATATTCTGCAGGTATACCTGCTCTCAATGATGTCAATCTCGAGATTGATGATGGAGAGTTTGTTTTCGTATGCGGAGATAGCGGATCCGGTAAATCCACTTTGATTAAGCTTCTTTTAAAGGAGCTTGATCCTACAGACGGAACGATTACTGTTGACGGAAGGAACCTGACGCGCATTCGCCATAAGCAGATTCCTAAATACAGGAGAAATGTTGGAGTCGTTTTCCAGGACTTCAGATTATTAAAGGATAGAAATGTTTATGAAAATGTAGCTTTTGCACTCAAGGTTATCGGTGCATCCACAGCTGTTATTAAGAAAAAGGTGCCACAGATGCTTTCTATGGTAGGGCTTGCTGCAAAGTACAAGTCAAAGCCGAGGGAGCTTTCGGGAGGAGAGCAGCAGAGAGTGGCTATTGCAAGAGCTCTTGTCAATGAGCCGAGCATGCTGCTTGCTGACGAGCCGACGGGTAATCTGGACAATAACAATGCGTGGGAGATTATGAAACTGCTTGAGGAAATCAACGAGAAAGGCACAACCGTTATCGTTGTAACTCACAATCTTGAGATTGTTAAGGTTATGAAAAAACGTGTTATCACTATAAAGAAAGGTCTTGTTGTATCTGACAGCAAGGATGGTGATAGTGATGAGGATTAATACGTTTTTTTATTCAATCAAGCAGGGATTTAAGAATATATTCAGAAACAAGATGTTTTCACTGGCATCAATAGCGACAATGGCAGCCTGTATTTTTATGTTTGGTCTGTTTTATATAGTTGTGACGAACTTCTCAAGCATGGTTAAGACAGCTGAGGAGGGTGTTGCTGTCACAGTGTTCTTTAATGAGGGCACTACAGAGGATGTAATAAAAGCGGACAAGGCTCAGATAGAAAAGAGGGCTGAGGTTGGCAAGGTGGATTATCAGTCAGCGGCCGATGCATGGAGTGATTACCAGAAGGAGTATTTTGAGGGCTACGATGATGCTGCAGCTTCCTTTGGTGATGATAACCCTCTCAGTAATTCAGCAAATCTGCAGGTTTATTTGAATGATGTCTCTATGCAGCAGACTCTTGTCAACTATATCAAGGGGCTGGAGGGCGTCAGAAAGGTAAACCAGTCGCAGGATGTGGCCAATACACTGACCGATTTAAATAAGCTTATCAGCTATGTATCGGGAGGTATCATTCTGATTCTTCTGTGTGTTGCGATTTTCCTTATAAGCAACACAGTTACTACAGGTATTGCGGTCAGACGAGAGGAAATAGCTATCATGAAGCTTATCGGAGCGACGGATTTTCTGGTCAGGTCTCCGTTTGTGGTAGAAGGTATTCTCATTGGACTGATAGGATCAGCGATTCCTCTGGGATTGCTCAGTGTCATGTATGGAAAGATTTGTGCATATATTGCTAATAAGTTTAGCTTTATAGGAAATATGATGACATTTATCCCGACAAAGGAGATTTTCTCTACACTTGTACCGGTAGCGCTTATACTGGGCGTTGGAATTGGCTTTTTGGGAAGCCGATTCACAATTCGGAAACATTTAAGAGTATAATAATAATTATGACGGCCTGGCTCCGATCGGAGACAGGCTGTTTTAAGTTCATATCATAATATAGAGAGGACAGGACTGAAATGGATAATTCAAACAACAACGGCTTAGAATACGATGATAATTCAGATATGAGCGATAAAAAGCCTCATAGAAAAGGCTTTAGAAATGGGGTCGGTGTCGGGATTGCTACAGGTATAGTGACCACCATTGTGCTTGGATTGATTGTGCTCTTTGCATACACAATGATTACAGGCAGGAGCGTGCATACCGTTGCAAAAAGCGCAGATGTGCTTGACGACAAGACCGTGCAGAAAATCGATGAGCTTGCGAACTACATAGACGAGTACTACTATGAGGATTACGATAAGGATGATTTGGAAAACGGTCTGCTACATGGTGTGATGGAGGGACTGAATGATCCTTATTCGGTTTATTATACCGCGGATGAATATAAGGAGCTGCAAATTAGCACGACAGGCACGTATTATGGAATCGGGGCTGCGTTAAAGCAGGATCCGAATACAAAGCAGGTGACAGTTTCGAAGGTATACAGTGGTACACCTTCTGAGGAAGCGGGACTTAAAAAGGATGACGAAATAGTCTCTGTTGATGGTGTCGAGGCAACATCCGAGGATCTCACAAAGCTTGTTGCCAAAATCAGAGGTAAGGAGGGCACGAAAGTTACGCTTGAAATCAGGCGTGGCGGGGAGGCTGACCCATTTACTGTTGAGGTGGAGCGTAAAAATGTTGAGCTGCCATCAGTGGACAGCAAGCTGCTTGACAATGGAGTGGGATATATCCAGGTCAGCGAGTTTCAGACAAACACGGCAAGTCAGTTTGAGGATGCACTTGACGGACTTACAAATCAGGGTATGAAAGGCCTTATAGTGGATTTGCGTGCTAATCCGGGAGGACTACTTACCGCAGTGACAGAAATGGTTGACAGACTGCTTCCGGCTGAATCGGTTGGCAAGCTTCCGGCAGGAACCGTCGTGTATACAAAGGATAAAAACGGAAATGTTCAGACCTTTGGTGATGACGATGGCAAACAGATTGACTGTCCTATCGTAGTGCTTGTCGATGAAAACAGCGCAAGTGCATCTGAAATTTTTGCAGGAGCCATGAAGGATTACAATGAGGATGGTTATATTGATGCTACACTTGTAGGCAAAAAGACCTTTGGAAAAGGAATTGTACAGACTATTTACAATCTTTCCGATGGCGACGCTGTAAAGATTACCACATCGAAGTACTACACACCAAACGGTCACAATATCCATAAAAAGGGTATCGAGCCTGATGTAGAGGTCGATTATGAATATACAGGAGATACAAATGCAGACTATGACATGCAGTATGATGTACAGCTTCAGAAAGCGATTGAGGTGATGAATGAAAAGTTTAAATAAGATTGCATGCTTTCTCATGCTGTGCTGGATGGTAGTCATCTTTATGTTTTCGGCGGAGCCTGACACCGAGTCGTCTGAGCTCAGCGGCAGCGTCAGCTATCGCATAGTTTCTGTGGTCAATACCATTACTGCAAGCCACTGGGATGAGAATGAGCTGCTCGATAAGGCAGAGCTTATAGACTATCCGGTTAGAAAATGTGCCCACATGAGTGAGTATGCCATTCTCACATTGCTTGGCTTTTTGACATTTTCGTTCTTGCATGGCAGAAGAAGATTTTTGATTCCGATAGGCGTGACCTTCCTATATGCCTGCACAGATGAATTTCACCAGCTGTTCGTGCCCGGCCGGGCCGGCAGATTCACGGACGTACTGATTGATACCACAGGCGGTATCATTATGCTGCTATTTATTGCGCTTGTTACACATGTGGCGCGTAAGAAGCATACAGCAGGCACTGTGAAACCGAAAATATGAAAACATGAAGACACGAAGATAAGTGGGCTGTAATTGTTGCCAGTCACAACACTGTTAGGTGAGACCCGCAACAGACATGATAATAAGCTTGATGATAAGCATGATTATAAGTGCCAAATTTAGTTGCAGTTTTCTAATATAATCGGTATAATAAAGGTATTGACGCTGGCTGAAAAACATGGCATATAACATACGCTTTTAATATGTGCCACAACCAGCTTCCCGCCCCGTAAACCCAGGTTTACGGCCGGCACACAGCATGTTACGAAGAAAAATATGAACTGCCACGGGGTTCCGGAAAAAATATGAATGAAACAAAGTGAAAATAAAAAATCACTATCCGAAAAAAATCCCGTGGCTGACTTCATATTTTTCAGAGGAATATACTGTGTGCCAGCCGAACCGCACAACCTGGATGCGGGAAGCGTCATCAAAAAATGCAAAGAAAGAGGTGATTCTGTGGTAGAGTTGGATAATTTCAAGTCCACGCTCCAAGGCTACAAAGCCCCACTACAGGAAGTGAGGGATTCACTTTGACCTGGCTAATAAAGAAGAAAAAATCCAGGAATTAGAGCGAGAAATGGAAGCTCCTGACTTCTGGGATGACCCGGAGAAGTCACAGAGCAAGATGAAAGAGCTTAAGAGTATGAAGGATGATGTAGCTACATACGCAAAGCTCAAGGAACAGTACGAAGATATAGAGACGATGATTGAGATGGGCTATGAGGAGAACGATGAGTCACTCATACCCGAGATACAGCAGATGCTTGATGATTTTGAGAGCACATATGACGGTATCAGAATGAAGACTCTTTTGTCGGGAGAATATGATAAATGCAATGCGATTCTGAGGCTCAATGCAGGTGCAGGTGGTACCGAGTCGTGTGACTGGGCGGCCATGCTGTTTCGTATGTACTCGAAGTGGGCTGATAAAAAGGGCTTTACCCTTGAGGTACTCGACTCGCTTGATGGCGATGAAGCCGGTATCAAGTCCATTACTTTCCAGGTAAACGGAGAGAATGCATATGGGTATCTAAAGTCTGAAAAAGGTGTACACAGGCTTGTTCGTATTTCGCCGTTTAATGCGGCGGGAAAAAGGCAGACCTCATTCGTATCATGTGATGTCATGCCTGATATTGAGGAGGATCTCGATATTGAGGTGAAGGACGAGGATATCAGAATTGATACCTACCGCTCAAGTGGAGCAGGAGGACAGCATATCAATAAAACTTCGTCTGCTATTCGTATCACACATTTTCCATCAGGGATCGTGGTACAGTGTCAGAATGAGCGTTCACAGCATATGAACAAGGACAAAGCCATGCAGATGTTAAAGGCAAAGCTGTATCTTTTAAAGCAGGAAGAGAATGCTGCAAAGGAGGCGGGCATCAGAGGCGAGGTCAAGGAAATTGGCTGGGGAAGCCAGATACGTTCGTATGTGCTTCAGCCTTACACCATGGTCAAGGATCACAGGACAGATGTGGAGACCGGTAATGCGGATGCAGTGCTCGATGGCAATATAGATATATTTATCAATGGTTATCTGAAGTGGCTTGCAACACGTTCGGATTAAGGAGGCAAATGTGGGTTTAGTTATAGCTGTGGCGATATTAGCAGTTCTGACAGCTGCCGGAGTGACCGTTTACATTAAAGTCAGACGGTTGTCTGAAAGTCTTCTTGGTACACCTGATGTCACAGAGGGCATCAATCGTATCAGGGAGAATGTCTCTACGACTCCCAAGTCGGTTTCAGGCATGACGCGCCTTATGGAGCCACAGATAAAAAGGGATTTTCCAGAGTTTGTCTGGGAACAGTTTAAGAGAATGTCAGAAAGAGTGCTTGTGTCAGCACTTTGTGCAATCACGACTGAGGATATTTACAAGCTGGACCGTGAGGCTTCTGATGAGGTAAGACAGCAGGTGCTGGTGCGTATAGACAGCAATGAAGCGGCTGGTTTTACAGAGCATTTTGACGAGATCAGGGTGCATCAGACTGAAATCTCAAACTATGTGAAAATAGATGGAAGGTGCGTCATCAGTATACAGAGTGCGGTTGAGTATTTTTACTACAAGACTGCCTCAGGAAAGCTTATCAGTGGTGATAAAGAGTATAAAAAGCAGACCAGATACAATATGGAGCTTGTATACATACAGGATATAGATATGCTGGATAATGCAGGGATAGGCAGTGCAGTTGGCACTACATGTCCAAATTGCGGCGCTCCGGTCAGAAGTCTTGGAGCAAAGAAATGTGAATATTGTGGCTCATATGTTGAGCCTGTCAATATAAAAGTATGGAAGCTGCAGAGCTTTCATGAAGTTGATTACAACCATATCTAAGGAGGAAGAAAATGGGAATTATTAAGGCAGTAAAACAGGCAATTGGAGGCGGCTTTGCAGATACATGGCAGGAGGTTATTGAGCCGGATAATATAGGCGACCAGACAGTCTATGCCAGGGGTGTGCTGGTAAACAGGGGGCAGAATAAAAAAGGCTCTGACGATATTGTTTCAAACGGCTCTATCATTCATGTATATGACAATCAGTTTATGATACTTGTTGATGGTGGCAAGATTGTGGATTACACAGCTGAGCCGGGCTACTACAAGGTGAGCAATTCATCTATGCCATCACTTTTCAACGGACAGTTTGGGGATTCTTTAAAGGAAACCTTTGACCGTGTGAGATTTGGTGGACAGACACCACAGTCACAGAAGGTTTATTATATCAACCTTCAGGAAATCAAGGGAATCAAGTTTGGTACGAGAAATCCTATAAACTACTATGATACATTTTATAATGCGGAGCTTTTCCTTCGTGCCCATGGTACATATTCCATCAAAATTGTGAATCCACTTCAGTTTTATGCAGAGGCTATTCCAAAGAATATGGATCATGTGGAGATTACTGATATCAATGAGCAGTATCTGTCAGAGTTTTTAGAGGCATTACAGTCTGCCATCAACCAGATGTCAGCGGATGGTACAAGAATTTCATTCGTCACAAGCAAGGCATCTGAGCTTGGAAGATATATGGCGAAGTGTCTCGATGAAAGCTGGAATCAGATGCGTGGTATGGAGGTACAAAGTGTTGGTATTGCCAGCCTTTCATATGATGAGAAGTCTCAGGAGCTCATTAACACAAGAAACGAGGGCGCAATGCTCTCAGATCCATCTATTGCACAGGGATATATGGTCAAAAATATGTCAGAGGGTGTCAAGAACGCAGGCAGCAACAGTGGTGGAGCTATGCAGGGCTTCATGGGTGTCGGCATGGGAATGAGCACCATGGGCAATATGATGAATGGTTTTACACAGATGGCACAAAATAACAGGTCAGCCGGAATGAATGCGCCGGGAAATGGTGCAGCAGGTATGGCAGCAGGAGTGGCTTCAGGTGCCACACAGCAGGAGGAGGCGTCAGGCTGGACATGTGAGTGCGGACAGAAAAATACAGGTAAATTCTGCAGTAATTGCGGCAAGCCTATGCCACAGGAGATTACAGAGTGGACATGTGAGTGTGGACAGAAAAATACAGGTAAATTCTGCACAAACTGTGGCAAGCCATTACCTGTAAACACAGAGTGGACATGTGAGTGTGGACAAAAAAATACAGGTAAATTCTGCAGTAATTGTGGAAAACCAAGAGCATAAGATGTTGCAAAGCTGTAATCTTTGTGTTAAAATCTTTGAGTCAAGGACAAATGTCGGTGTGTGACAAACACACACCGGCCATTTTGGAGGTAACTAAATGGCGGAGAAATCAAACTACTTCGTTTTACGGGCAAAGGCTGTACCGGAGGTGCTGCTTAAAGTAGTTGAGGCAAAGAGACTGCTGGATTCGGGCAAGCTTGAATCTGTGCAGGAGGCAACAGATGCTGTTGGCATAAGTAGAAGCTCCTTTTACAAATATAAGGATGATATTTTTCCTTTTTATGAGGGACGTAAAGGAAAGACAGTGAATCTTGTAATTCAGATGGATGACGAGCAGGGCATACTTTCCGTTGTGCTTAAGTCGGTAGCCGATGCGAAAGCAAATATTCTTACCATACACCAAAGTGTACCGGTAAATGGCATTGCGTCACTCACGTTATCTGTGGATGTATTTCCCGAGTCGGATGATGTGGATGATATGGCAAAGCAGATTGAGTCCTTAAAGGGCATACATTACGTAAAAATTTTAGCCAGGGAGTAACAAAAAGATGAAGATTGCAGTTATGGGTTACGGCACAATTGGATCAGGTGTCGTAGAAGTATTAGAAATCAACAAGGAAAAAATCGCAAAGAGAGCAGGAGAGCCAATCGAGGTCAAGTATGTGCTTGATTTAAGAGAGTTCCCGGGTACACCTATTGAGAACAAAATAGTTCATGATTATAAGGTTATTGCAGAGGACCCTGAGATCGGTATAGTTGTAGAGACAATGGGAGGCGTTGAGCCTGCATTTACATTCGTAAAGGCAATGCTTGAGGCAGGAAAACAGGTAGCAACATCAAACAAGAACCTTGTTGCTGCAAAGGGTGCTGAGCTCATCAAGGTTGCCAGGGATCATGGAGTGAACTTCCAGTTTGAGGCCAGTGTCGGTGGTGGAATCCCTATTATCAGACCTCTCAACAAGTGTCTCACAGCAGACGAGATTGAGGAAATCACAGGTATCTTAAACGGAACAACCAACTACATGCTTACAAAGATGACAGAGGAAGGTGCAGACTTTGATGAGGTATTAAAGGATGCTCAGGATAAGGGCTATGCAGAGAAGGATCCTACAGCCGACATAGAGGGATATGATCCATGCAGAAAGATAGCCATTCTCACATCGCTTGTTGCAGGACAGCAGGTGGATTTCGAGGATATCCACTGTGAGGGTATCACAAAGATTACACCTGAGGATATTAAGTATGCAAAGGCAATGCACCGTGCAATCAAGCTTCTTGCTTCAAGCCGCAAGGTGGGTGACAGCTATACCTGTCTCGTTGCACCATATATGATAGATGACACACATCCGCTCTCAGGAGTAAATGGAGTGTTCAATGGCGTATTTTTACGTGGAAATGTGCTCGGAGATGCTATGTTCTACGGCAGTGGAGCAGGAAAGCTTCCAACAGCAAGTGCTGTAGTGGCAGATGTTGTAGATATGACAAAGCATCAGAACACAAATATTTATATCGACTGGAAGCCTGAGAAGCTCACACTTGTAAGCTATGATGACAGTGTAAACAGCTTCTTTGTGAGAACTGACTCACCAAAGAGCGAGGTTGAGGCTGTATTCGGACATGTAGACTACATTGAGGATGTGGTTGACGGCGAGTATGCATTCACAACAGGCGACATGACAGAGAAGGATTTTGCCGACAAGGCATCAAAGATAAACGTTATCAACAGAATCAGATTATAAAGGACAAAAATATGGTAAAAGGCTTATACACCGCTCACACCGGTATGGTTAATGAGATGAAGCGCATGGATGTTCTTGCGAACAACCTGGCCAATTCCGATACCTATGGATTTAAAAAAGAGGGAACCACCTCGCATTCATTTAAAAATGAACTTGCTATAAAGATAAAGGATACATCAAACTACGGACTGCACAAAAATCTGGGCAGCATGACATACGGAGTGCATCTCGGTGAGACATATACCGACTGGGATGAGGGCAGCTTTAAGGTGACTGACAATCCTACAGACTTGGCTATCGGTGGAAAAGGCTTTTTTGCCGTTGCATTTACTGACAAATCCGGTCAGACAAGTGTAAAGTATACCAGAGACGGTGCTTTCAAGGTCAATGCTGACGGTTATCTGGTCACAGCAGACGGAGACCATGTGCTCAATGCGACAGGTGCATTGAGTGGAGATGGCGGTGAGGCAAACTGGGTAAAGGTAGACCCGAATGAGAAGTTTTCGGTAAACTCACTTGGATATATCACACAGAACAATCAGTTAGTTGGCACAATAGGCGTTGTCGATGTGGATAATTATGACTATATTGAAAAATATGGTGAAAATCTCTACAATCTGACGGCCGGGGGTAATATTATAGCTTCCGATGCCGAAATAGAACAGGGAGCCTTAGAAACTTCAAATGTCAATGTGGTCAATGAGATGGTCAATATGATTACGATACAGCGTGCATATGAAGCCGGACAGAAGGTTATTACATCTATTGATGAGACATTAGACAAGGCTGTCAACAATGTAGGAAGAGTATAAGGAGATATGCCATATGATGAGGGCGCTTTACACAGCCGCAACAGGTATGCGTGCTGAACAGACAAATGTAGATACAATTGCAAACAATCTTTCCAATGTCAATACGACAGGCTTTAAGGGTCAGAGGACAGAGTTTAAGTCTCTTTTATATCAGACGATACAGACCCGTTCTACATCCGGAAATGGTGATGCAAAGCCGGTAGGAGCGCAAGTGGGGCTTGGTACCCGTGTGGCTGCAACCACATCCACTTATACTCAGGGGCCGCTCAATTCTACGGAGAGGCCTACTGATTTTGCTTTGGAGGGCGATGGCTTTTTTGCAGTGAGAGGTACTGACAATCAGACCTATTACACGAGAAACGGTGCCTTCACATGGAGCCAGTATGGAAACGGACAGACTATACTTACTGATTCACAGGGCAATCCTGTCATGGATACAAACGGTAATATCATAGCTGTGCCGGCAGGTGTGTCTGCTGAGAAGATGAGCTTTGGAGAGGATGGCGCGGTAGGTTATATGACTGCACAGGGCAATTATATTAATCTGAATCAGCGAATTGCTGTGTATCAGTTCAATAATCCGTCAGGTCTTGAAAAACAGTCAGGGAGCCTGCTTGCAGCAACAGCCAATTCGGGCAATCCGATGCTTGAAGCTGCAAACCCTGCTCTGAAAAGCAGCAAGGTTGTGACAGGATATCTTGAGGGATCAAATGTGCAGGTAGCAGACGAGATGGTTAACCTCATTGTGGCACAGCGTGCCTACGAGCTCAATTCAAAGGCCATCACAACAGCGGATTCGATGCTTGAGACAGCAAATAATTTGAGGAGATAGTAGCATATGGATATAAGCGCAGTATCAACACTTGCAAACTCAAATAATACGTCTGCAGTGGCAGACAAGCTTAAAAATAATGTGAAAAATCTGTCATCAGACTCTACAGAGGACGAGCTCAAGAGCACACTTAAGGATTTTGAGTCTTATTTCGTGGAGCAGGTCATAAAGGAAATGAAGGATTCCATGACACTAAAGAGTGATGATGAGGATTCCTCTATGTCGCAGTACAAGGATATGTTCATGGACACTGTCATAGAGCAGATGAGTGATACGATAGTGGAGAAGTCCGGAGAGAACATCACACAGCAGCTTTATGAGCAGATGAAGCGCAATTACAATATATCATAATAATTGATAATAAAAAGCCGGTTCGGCATGCTTGCATGTGGTTACCGGCTTTTTTAGTGCAAACTTAGTAATTGCAGATACGCATGCTCTAGGGTATAATATTAAAAAAATAAAACTATTCAGAACCACTGAGAAGAAGAAAAGCTGATGCGTCATGCTTGCATGTAAGCAGCAGGTTTTCTTCTTCTCAAGGTGGCTCGAATAGAGCCACCCCCCACACATATGAGTAAAATTAGCTGCGAAGCAGCGAGAAAGCACGAGTATCGTGCGGTTTTACGAATGTGCGTGGGGTGGTTCTGGATAGACGCAATAAAAACACACAGATACGGAGAAATTCAATTGGAAACCGAAACAGTCACAGGATACGTTGATCATATAATATACAGAAATGCAGAAAACGGGTATACAGTACTTGTTCTTGTAGTGAACGAGGAGGAGCTCACATGTGTGGGTACTTTTTCGGACATTGCTGAGGGTGAAAATATAGAGGCTCACGGTGAGTATACAGAGCATGCCACCTATGGCAGACAGTTTAAGGTAGTAAGCTTTGAAGAGAAGGAGCCGGAGGATGAGATGGCTATTGAGAGGTATCTGGGCTCAGGAGCCATACATGGTATAGGACTTGCGCTCGCAGCACGTATTGTCAGGCGATTCAAGAAGGATACCTTCCGCATCATAGAGGAAGAGCCGGAGAGGCTTGCTGAGGTAAAGGGCATTAGCCAGAGAAAGGCTATGGAGATTGCGGACCAGGTCAATGCAAAAAGAGACTTAAGGGAAGCCATGATTTTTTTGCAACAGTACGGCATCAATATGAATCTGGCTGTGAAGATATATAATAAGTATGGCGGAGAGATATACAGTGTGCTCAAGGAAAATCCGTATCGCATGGCGGATGATATCGACGGAGTTGGCTTTAAAACTGCAGATGAGATAGCGGCGCGGGTTGGCATCAAGACTGATTCTGATTTTAGAATAAAAAGCGGTATACAGTATGTTTTGCAGCAGGCTGCCATGGACGGACATACATATCTGCCGATGGAGGAGCTTACGAGGCGTGCTGTATATCTGCTCGGAGTGGAAAGCTCGCAGGTTGAGGCACATTACATGAATCTGGCCATGGACAGGAAGATTGTCATGCAGTTAAAGGATGATATAACCCAGATTTATGCTAACACCTTTTATTATATGGAGGCAAACACGGCAGCCATGCTAAAGCAGCTTGATGTGACGTATGATGTGCCGGATATCGAGATAGAGGCTGCAATCAGAAATATAGAGAAAAAGACAGAGATGGAGCTCGATGAGCACCAGGCTGAGGCGGTGAAGGAAGCAGTCAGAAATGGCCTTTTAGTCATTACCGGAGGACCCGGAACAGGAAAAACCACCACTATCAATACTATTATCAAGTATTTTGAGCTGGAGGGCATGGATATTTTTCTGGCTGCACCGACAGGCCGGGCGGCAAAACGCATGAGTGAGACGACAGGCTACGAGGCACGCACAATCCACCGTATGCTTGAGTTAAACGGCGGCATGGACACAGGAAGCACAGCTGGCTTTGAGAGAAATGAAAGGAATCCGCTCGAGACGGATGTAATCATCATAGATGAGATGTCGATGGTTGATATATCACTCATGTACTCATTGCTAAAGGCAGTTGTGGCAGGTACGAGACTCATACTTGTAGGAGATGTGAACCAGCTTCCGAGCGTGGGACCGGGCAGCGTGCTAAAGGATATTATTGATTCAGGTGCCTTCCACACGGTAAAGCTTACAAAGATTTTTCGTCAGGCGAGCACGAGCGATATTATAGTAAACGCCCACAAGATAAATAATGGAGAAGAGGTATCGTTAGATAATAAGAGCATGGATTTCTTTTTTCTAAAGAGATATGATGCCGACAAGATAATAAATGTTACATTACAGCTAATAAAGCAGAAGCTTCCTAAGTTTGTAAATGCTACAGAGTATGATATACAGGTGCTTACGCCTATGAGAAAGGGACTCCTTGGAGTGGAACGTCTAAACGGTATATTGCAGGCGTATATGAATCCGGCAGACAAGAGCAAGCGCGAAAAAGAATACAGGGGCACGATTTTCCGCGAGGGCGACAAGGTGATGCAGATAAAGAACAACTATCAGATAGAGTGGGAAATCAGGACAAAATTCGGACTTTGTGTGGATAAGGGCATGGGAATCTTCAATGGAGATACAGGTATCATTGAGGAAATCAACGATTTTGCCGAGACCATGACCATATCCTTTGACGAGGGCAGAAAGGTGGAGTATCCGTTTAAGCTTTTGGAGGAGCTTGAACTTGCATACGCGGTTACTATACACAAGTCGCAGGGAAGTGAGTATCCGGCGGTCGTTATACCTCTTTTGAGCGGCCCGAGAATGCTTATGAACAGAAATTTGCTCTATACGGCGGTTACAAGAGCAAAGAAATGTGTTACCATAGTGGGTGACGAACAGACATTTTACGAGATGATACAAAACAACTCACAGCAGAGACGCTATAGCGGGCTTAGAGACAGAATAGTGGAGGAGACTATCTGATGAAAATAAGAAAACTTACAAATGAAGAGATAAAAGGGGCATGTGCCTTTGCGGTAAGTATATACAATATCGCAATCAGAGGCAGCTTTCGGACACAGGACGGTCATCGGTATTTTGATGAATATATGGATGCAGACAGGCTGACGGACGAGGAAAGGGCCGGTGTTCTTGTAGTATTTGGTGCGTTTGATAGCAATGTGCTGTGCGGAGTGTGCGGCATGACAAACGAGGGGCATATCACCATGCTGTATGTGCATCCGCAGTATTTAAGACGTGGAATTGGCAAAAAGCTTCTGGAGAGAGTCAGGATATATGCGCGCATGCAGCTTAAGCTCATGCAGGTGTCTGTAAATGCAATGCCGGCATACACGGCAGACTACTTCAGGCGTGTGGGCTTTAAGAGTGCATATCAGGGAGGCTTTTGCAATGGACAAGGCGATATGTACGTTCCTATGACAGCAAAAAGCATATATCAGGTGGAGTATACACCGCGACATATAGCTGATAAGACTTTTATTGCAATTTCAGTTGGCTTTACATGCCTTGTATTTTTTTCAGGACTGATATATGCGGTATGCGCGGGACTTACTCCGTAACGCTAAGATGCAGTTTTAATGGGCTGCAATAGTTGCAGGTCATACTTTGGTGTGAACAGTAACTAATATTGTATACATAAATATGCATATTTATGTAACAAAAAACAGTTGAAAAATCGGCTGTATTATGATACACTTTTTACAATTTAAGCAGATATACTATGCAACTACACTTTATAAGAAAAAAGAGACGCCCTCTTTTTTTTTGCGCAGACGTAAGGTTAGTTGCAGCTAAGAAGCTTATGGTTACAAAGTATAACACGAAAGGGCAGGGTAAAGATGAAAGCATTTTTAATTCTTGAAGATGGTAATGTATTTACCGGAACCAGCATTGGTTCAACAAGGGAAGTCATTAGTGAGATAGTATTTAACACATCAATGACAGGATATCTGGAGGTACTTACAGATCCTTCCTATGCAGGACAGGCTGTTGTAATGACTTATCCACTTATCGGAAATTATGGAATCACACCGGATATGGAGTCGGAAAGACCATGGCCGGATGGATATATAGTAAGAGAGCTGTCGCGTATGCCAAGTAATTTCCGCTGCGAGGGTACTATACAGGATTTCCTCGAGAAAAACGATATTCCGGGAGTGGCCGGCATTGATACACGTGCGCTTACAAAGATTCTCAGGGAAAAGGGTACTATGAACGGAATGATTACCACAAATGAGAATTACAATCTCGATGAGATTATTCCAAAGCTCAAGGCATATACTACAGGCAATGTGGTTGACAAGGTCACATGCACTGAGAAAAAGGTTTTAAAGGGCCAAGGAAAGAGGGTTGCCCTCATGGATTTCGGTGCCAAAAACAACATCGCCAAATCACTCAATGAAAGAGGCTGTGAAGTTACAATTTACCCTGCACACACAACCGCTGAAGAGATACTTGGTGACAATCCTGACGGAATCATGCTCTCAAACGGACCTGGAGATCCAAAGGAGTGTGTAGATATTATAAAGGAAATAAAGAAGCTTTATGACAGCAATGTGCCGATTTTTGCAATCTGCCTCGGACATCAGCTCATGGCACTTGCAACAGGCGCAGATACACACAAGATGAAGTACGGACACAGAGGTGGAAACCATCCGGTTAAGGATCTTGCAACAGGCCGTGTTTATATTTCTTCCCAGAACCATGGATATGTGGTTGACACAGATAAGCTTGACCCTAATGTGGCTGAGCCTGCATTTATAAATGTCAACGACGGCACTAATGAGGGACTTAAGTATGTGAACAAGAATATCTTCACAGTTCAGTTCCATCCGGAGGCATGCCCTGGACCACAGGATTCAGCATATCTTTTTGACCGCTTTATTAACATGATGGGAGGTAACCAGTAATGCCAAGAAATAATGATATTAAAAAAGTATTAGTTATCGGTTCCGGTCCAATCGTAATCGGACAGGCCGCAGAGTTTGATTATGCAGGAACACAGGCCTGCCGTTCCTTAAAAGAGGAGGGCGTTGAGGTATGTCTGGTAAACTCAAACCCGGCAACTATCATGACTGATAAGCGGATTGCGGATCAGGTATATATCGAGCCACTTACTCTTGAGTCATTAAAAGAGATTATCATAAAAGAAAAGCCTGACAGCATCCTTCCTACACTCGGTGGACAGGCAGGACTCAATCTCGGCATGGAGCTCGCTGAGTGCGGCTTCCTTGATGAGCAGGGAGTAAAGCTTATCGGAACAACAGCAGAGACTATCTTCAAGGCTGAGGACCGTCAGGCCTTCAAGGATACCATGGAGAAAATCGGTGAACCAATCGCGGCTTCACAGGTTGTAAAGAATATCGAGGATGGTATCGTATTTACCAACAAGATTGGTTACCCTGTAGTTCTTCGTCCTGCATTTACACTCGGCGGTTCCGGCGGTGGAATTGCTCACGATGAGCAGGAGCTTATCGACATACTTTCAAATGGACTTCGCCTGTCACGTGTCGGAGAGGTTCTTGTAGAGAGATGTATCGCAGGCTGGAAGGAAATCGAGTACGAGGTAATGCGTGATGCCAACGGCAACTGCATCACAGTATGTAACATGGAAAATATCGACCCGGTCGGTGTGCATACAGGAGATTCAATCGTAGTAGCACCTTCGCAGACACTTGGAGATAAAGAGTATCAGATGCTTCGTACATCAGCGCTCAATATCATCAACGAGCTTCAGATTACAGGAGGCTGTAACGTACAGTATGCCCTCAATCCTGACTCATTCGAGTACTGTGTTATCGAGGTAAACCCACGAGTTTCACGTTCATCAGCACTCGCATCAAAGGCTACAGGATATCCTATCGCCAAGGTTACAGCCAAGATTGCACTCGGCTATCACCTCGATGAGATCAAGAACGCTATCACACAGAAGACATACGCAAGCTTTGAGCCAATGCTTGATTACTGTGTAGTCAAGATTCCAAGACTTCCGTTCGACAAGTTCCTCACAGCAAAGCGTACACTTACCACTCAGATGAAGGCTACAGGAGAGGTAATGAGTATCTGCAACAACTTCGAGGGTGCCCTTATGAAGGCTATCAGATCTCTCGAGCAGCATGTTGATTCACTTATGTCTTATGACTTTACAGGTCTTACAGATGATGAGCTTGAGAAACAGCTTGCAGTTGTTGATGACAGACGTATCTGGGTTATCGCAGAGGTGCTCCGCCGTGGAGTTAAATACGAGCATATTCACGAGATTACTAAGATAGATCTTTGGTTTATCGATAAAATCTCAATACTTGTTGAGATGGAGAACCGTTTAAAGACAGAGGAGCTTACAGTTGACCTGTTAAAAGAGGCAAAGCGTATCGAGTTCCCTGACAATGTTATCTCACAGCTTACAGATATTGATGAGGCTGATATCAAGAAGATGCGTTACGACAACGGCATTGTGGCAGCCTACAAGATGGTTGATACCTGTGCCGCAGAGTTTGAAGCAGAGACACCATACTACTACTCAGTATTCGGCAGCGAGAATGAGGCAGCAGAGACAAATCCGCAGAAAAAGGTGCTTGTACTTGGTTCAGGACCTATCCGTATCGGACAGGGTGTTGAGTTTGATTACTGTTCAGTTCACTGTACATGGGCGTTTGCCAAGGAAGGCTGGGAGACAATCATCGTAAACAACAACCCTGAGACCGTTTCAACTGACTTTGATATTGCTGACAAGCTCTATTTTGAGCCACTCACAGCAGAGGATGTTGAGAGCATCGTTAATATTGAAAAGCCTGACGGAGCTGTTGTACAGTTCGGTGGACAGACCGCCATCAAGCTTACAGAGGCACTTATGAAGATGGGTGTCAAGATACTTGGAACAAAGGCTGAGGATGTAGACGCAGCCGAGGACAGAGAGCTCTTCGACGAGATTCTTCAGAAGACAGGTATCCCAAGAGCAGCAGGTGGTACAGTATTTACAGCTGAGGAGGCAAAGAAGGTAGCAAACGAGATCGGTTATCCTGTACTTGTCCGTCCTTCATACGTGCTTGGCGGACAGGGTATGAAGATTGCATGGAATGATGATGAAATCGAAGAGTTTATCGGCATCATCAACACAATCACACAGGATCATCCAATCCTTGTAGATAAGTACCTTATGGGTAAGGAAATTGAGGTTGATGCAATCTGTGACGGTACAGATATCCTGATTCCGGGTATCATGGAGCACATCGAGCGTACAGGAGTACACTCAGGAGACTCTATCTCAGTTTACCCTGCACATACTATCTCAGAAAAAGCAAAAGAGACTCTGGTTGAGTATACAAAGAGACTTGCACAGGCACTCCATGTTGTTGGTATGATTAATATCCAGTTTATCGATATGGACGACAACATCTATGTTATCGAGGTAAACCCACGTTCTTCAAGAACAGTGCCATACATCAGCAAGGTTACAGGTATTCCAATCGTAGATCTCGCAGCAAGAATCATCATGGGCGAGACAATAAAGGGCATGGGCTACACACCTGGACTTGCTCCGACAGCCGATTACATTGCAATCAAGATGCCGGTATTCTCATTCGAGAAGCTGCGTGGCGCTGAGATTTCACTCGGACCTGAGATGAAATCAACAGGAGAGTGTCTTGGAATCGACAAGACCTTCAATGGTGCGCTTTACAAGGCATTTGAGGGTGCGGGAGTCGAGCTCCCTAAGTACAAGCAGATGATTATGACTGTAAAGGATGCCGACAAGCCTGAGGCAGTAGGCGTTGCAAAGCGTTTTGAGAAGCTTGGCTACAAGATTTACGCCACAAGAAGCACTGCAAAGTACTTACAGGAGCACGGAGTAAATGCTCTTCGTGTAAACAAGATATCACAGGAGTCTCCAAACGTCATGGATCTTATCCTCGGACACAAGATAGACCTCGTAATCGATACACCTACACAGGGTAACGGAGACAAGACAAGAGACGGCTTCCTTATCAGAAGAAATGCAATCGAGACAGGTGTTTATTGTATCACAGCCATGGATACAGCCAATGCACTTGCACATGCATTAGAGACTGCTTCTGACAAGAAGACACCGGTTGACATTGCAACAGTTAAGAATCTTTAAAAGTATATAGAATATATTTTATCCCCGGACAGTATAGCGGATATGCTGCCCGGGGATTTTTTATAAAATCAAAAATATGATGTGTTATGCCTGTATGCATGCCGCAGGTTATAATAGAATCGGTTTTTGTTAATCTGACGGAATAGTATAAGTAATACGCGTGAAAAATATGCAAAGTTTAATAGAAATTTGACAAATTATTAACAAAAGCAATTGATTTTTACATAAATTTGTAGTATAATAACTTTGTTAAAAAATTAACAGCACGGATGTGCAATACAATTTAAAGGAGATAATATAATGGCAAAGAAAGTTGTAATCGCAAGTGCTTGCCGTACAGCAATCGGCAAAATGGGCGGAGCATTAAGCAATACTCCAGCCGCAGATTTAGGTGCAATCGTAATTAAGGAGGCTTTAAACCGTGCAGGTGTTGCTCCTGAGATGGTTGACGAGGTTAAGATGGGTTGTGTTATCCAGGCAGCTCAGGGACAGAACGTAGCTCGTCAGGCTTCTATCAAGGCAGGACTTCCAATCGAGGTTCCGGCTATCACAATCAATGTCGTTTGTGGATCAGGTCTTAAGTGTGTAAACGACGCTGCTACAATGATCAAGGCCGGTGAGGCTGATATCGTTGTTGCCGGTGGTATGGAGAACATGTCAATGGCTCCTTACGCTATGACAAAGGCACGTTTCGGATACAGAATGAACAATGCAACAATCATCGATACAATGGTTAACGATGCTCTTACAGATGCATTCAACCACTATCATATGATGATCACAGCTGAGAATGTATGTGATAAATACGGCATCACTCGTGAAGAGCTTGATGAGTTCTCAGCAAACTCACAGCAGAAGTGTGAGGCAGCTATCGCAGCAGGCAAGTTCGATGATGAGATCGTTCCTGTACCTGTTAAGGTTAAGAAAGAAATCGTTGAGTTCAAAAAGGACGAGGGACCTCGTGCCGGAACAACAGTAGAGACTCTTTCTAAGCTTCGTTGCTGCTCAGGTAAAGAGGGCGGACTTGTTACAGCCGGTAACGCATCAGGAATCAATGATGGTGCTGCAGCAGTAGTTGTAATGAGCGAAGAGAAAGCTAAGGAGCTCGGTGTTAAGCCATTAGCTACATGGGTAGCAGGAGCACTTGGTGGAGTTGAGCCTGAGATCATGGGTGTTGGACCGGTAGCTTCTACAAAGAAGGTTCTTGCAAAGACAGGTCTTTCAATTGATGATTTCGATCTTATCGAGGCAAACGAGGCATTTGCTGCACAGTCAATCGCTGTAGCAAGAGATCTTGGTTTCGATATGAGCAAGGTAAATGTAAACGGTGGTGCTATCGCACTCGGACATCCTGTAGGAGCTTCAGGCTGCCGTATCCTTGTTACATTATTACATGAGATGCAGAAGAGAGGATCTAACAGAGGTCTTGCAACACTTTGTATCGGTGGTGGAATGGGATGTTCTACTATCGTTGAGAAGTACTAATTTTCTTTGCCAATAGATATATGAGGGGATGCAGGTGCATCCCCTTGTAGTGTGAATTAGTTTATTCACATCAGTTTATATATATGATTAAGTTATGCTGCAGAGGCTTAGCACTTAAAGCTTTTGCGTCATAATATATTTTAGGAGGAATTAAAATGAAGGTTGGAATTATCGGTGCTGGTACAATGGGCCAGGGAATCGCAAAAGCATTCGCACAGGTAGATGGATACGAGGTAGCACTCTGCGATATTAAGCAGGAGTGGGCTGAAGGCGGAAAAGACAAGATTGCAAAAGGATATGCAAGACTTGTAGCAAAAGAGAAAATGACACAGGAGAAGGTTGACGGCATTCTTGCAAGCATCACTCCTGGTTTAAAAGAAGATCTCTGCAAGGATTGTGACCTCATCGTTGAGGCTGCTTTCGAGGATATGCAGGTTAAGAAAACTACATTCGCTGAGTTAGACAAGATTGCTAAGCCAGAGTGTATTTTCGCTTCAAATACATCATCACTTTCAATCACAGAGATTGGAAACGGACTTACACGTCCATTAATCGGTATGCACTTCTTCAACCCTGCTGACCGTATGAAGTTAGTAGAGGTTATCGCAGGTGTTAACACACCTGTTGAGACAGTTGATGCAATCAAGAAGATTGCAGAGGAGATCGGCAAGACACCTGTACAGGTTAACGAGGCTGCCGGTTTCGTAGTAAACCGTATCCTTATCCCAATGATCAACGAGGCTGCTTTCATCAAGATGGAGGGCGTTTCAGATATCGCCGGAATCGATGCAGCTATGAAGCTTGGTGCTAACCATCCAATGGGACCATTAGAGCTTGGAGATTTCATCGGACTTGATATCTGCCTTGCAATCATGGACGTTCTTTACAATGAGACAGGTGACAGCAAGTATCGTGCATGCCCACTCCTTCGCAAGATGGTAAGAGGCGGAAACCTTGGATGCAAGAGCGGCAAGGGATTCTACGTTTACAATGCAGATCGTACAAAGACACCTGTAGACGCACAGTAAATGAGATTAAAACAAAATATAAATTTCAAGGAGAATAAATCATGGATTTCACTTTAGATCAGAAACATGAGATGGCTCGCGACCTTTTCAAACAGTTCGCAGAGACAGAAGTTAAACCTCTTGCACAGGAGACTGACGAGACAGAGGTATTCCCAGCAGAGACAGTTGCTAAGATGGGAAAATATGGATTCATGGGCATTCCTGTACCAAAGGAGTACGGCGGACAGGGCTGTGATCCACTTACATACGTTATGTGTGTAGAAGAATTATCAAAGGTTTGTGGTACAACAGGCGTTATTGTATCTGCTCATACATCACTTTGTATCGATCCTATTATGACATTCGGTACAGAGGAGCAGAAGAAAAAATATGTTCCTGACCTTGCTTCAGGCAAGAAGATCGGTGCTTTCGGTCTTACTGAGCCGGGCGCTGGTACAGATGCACAGGGATGTCAGACAAAGGCCGTTTTAGACGGAGACGAGTGGGTTCTTAACGGATCTAAGTGCTTCATCACAAACGGTAAGGTTGCTGATGTTTACATCATCATCGCTATTACAAGCATCACAGAGGACAAGCGTGGACGCAAGAAGAAGAACTTCTCTGCATTCATCGTAGACAAGGGAACACCTGGATTCTCATTCGGAACAAAAGAGAAGAAGATGGGTATCCGCGGATCATCTACATACGAGCTTATCTTCGAGGATGCACGTATTCCAAAGGATGCATTACTTGGAAAAGAGGGAAGAGGTTTCCCAATCGCTATGCATACACTTGATGGTGGACGTATCGGAATCGCTGCTCAGGCACTTGGTATTGCAGAGGGCGCATTAGAGAGAACTATCGAGTACACAAAGGAAAGAAAGCAGTTCGGCCGTTCAATCGCTCAGCAGCAGAATACACAGTTCAAGCTTGCAGATATGGCTACACGTATCGATGCAGCTAAGTATCTTGTATACGCAGCAGCTATGAAGAAGGCAGAGTTTGCTAAGAACCCTAAGGTTTCTTACTCAGTAGATGCAGCAAAGGCTAAATTATTCGCAGCAGAGACAGCTATGGCTGTTACAACAGAGTGCGTTCAGTTATTCGGTGGATACGGATATATCCGTGAGTACGATGTAGAGCGTATGATGCGTGATGCTAAGATTACAGAGATCTACGAGGGAACTTCAGAGGTTCAGCGTATGGTTATTTCAGGCTCATTACTCAGATAGTTAAGAGAGCTATCATAACTGTAGAGCTACTTAGAATAAATAAAGGAGAACAAATACATGAATATCGTAGTATGTATTAAACAGGTTCCTGATACAAAGGGTGGAGTAAAATTCAATCCTGACGGAACACTTGATAGAGCTTCAATGCTTGCAATCATGAATCCAGATGACAAGGCTGGTCTTGAGGCAGCACTTAGAATCAAAGACGAGACAGGCGCAAAGGTTACAGTTCTTACAATGGGACTTCCAAAGGCTGATGCAATCCTTCGTGAGGCAATGGCTATGGGCGCTGATGATGCAGTTTTAGTAACAGACAGAGTACTTGGTGGAGCTGATACATGGGCTACATCTACTACAATTGCAGGTGCATTAAGAAATCTCGATTATGATTTAATCATCACAGGCCGTCAGGCTATCGATGGAGATACAGCACAGGTTGGACCACAGATCGCAGTTCATCTTGGACTTCCTGTAATCTCATACGCAGAGGATATCAAGGTTGAGGGAGATTCTGTAGTCGTTAAGCGTCAGTACGAGGACAGATATCACGTAGTTAAGGCTAAGATGCCTTGTCTTATCACAGCTCTTTCAGAGTTAAATGAGCCTAGATATATGACACCGGGCGGAATCTTCGATGCATTTGACAAAGAGGTAACTGTCTGGGGCAGAGCTGACCTTAAGGATGTTGACGATTCAGATCTTGGACTTAAGGGATCACCTACAAAGATTGCTAAGGCATCTGACAAGGTACCTAAGGGAGCTGGAGAAAAGGTTAACCTTGATCCAACAGAGTCAGTAAACTATCTCATGGAGAAATTCAAAGAGAAACATATCATCTAGTATGGAGGAACCAAAAATGGGTTTAGAAGAATATAAGGGCGTATATATCTACGCACAGCAGGTAGACAATAAGCTTAGCGACATCGCCTTTGAGTTAGTCGGTAAAGCTAAAGAGTTAGCAGCAGATTTAAATACAGAGGTTACTGCAGTACTTCTTGGATCTAACGTAAAGGCTCTTGCAACAGAGCTCGGTGAGTACGGCGCAGACAAGGTAATCGTTGTAGACAATCCTGCACTTGAGACATACAGAACAGAGCCATACGCACAGGCTCTTGTATCAGTAATCAACGAGTACAAGCCGGAGATCATGTTAGTTGGTGCAACAGCTATCGGACGTGACCTCGGACCAACAGTTTCAGCAAGAGTTAAGACAGGTCTTACAGCTGACTGTACAAAGCTTGAGATTGGTGATTTCCCAATCAACGCTATGCCTGGACAGGAGCAGAAGCACAACCAGCTTCTCATGACACGTCCTGCATTCGGTGGAAACACAATTGCAACAATCGCTTGTCCTGACAACCGTCCACAGATGGCAACAGTTCGTCCTGGTGTTATGCAGAAGCTTCCTAAAGAGGCTGGCAGAGCAGCAGAGGTTATCGAGTACAATCCTGCACTCGAGGAGAACAACCGTTATGTTGAGATCATGGATATCGTTAAGGCAGTTGGCAACGTAGAGAACATCATGGACGCTAAGGTACTTGTATCAGGCGGACGTGGAGTTGGAAGCGCTGAAAACTTCGAGATGCTTCGTGACCTTGCTTCATGCTTCAAGGGTGGTATGGTATCATGCTCTCGTGCAGCAGTAGAGAACGGCTGGTTAGCACAGGATTATCAGGTAGGACAGACAGGAAAGACTGTACGTCCACAGATTTACTTTGCAATCGGTATCTCAGGAGCCATCCAGCACGTAGCAGGTATGGAGGAGTCTGATCTCATCATCGCCATCAACAAGGACGAGGATGCTCCAATCTTCGATGTAGCTGATTACGGCTTAGTAGGAGATTTAAAGAAGATCGTTCCTCAGCTTACAGCAGCTCTTAAAGAGGCAAATGCTGACGCATAATCGCATAATAATGCAATAAAATTACATTACTAATACATTTAAACACAGTACTGTTTATCGCAGTGCTGTGTTTTTTTGCGCATTTTTATGATAAAGATATGTGTAATTTTCACATTCCCCGAAATTTGTCATTTTGAAACACGACAAACTTAAAAATCAATTAATTGAAAAATAGCTTGAACCCTAATATAATAAAGTTAACAAGAAAAACAAATGCATTTGATTTTACGTTACTATTAATAAACCAACAAAATACTTTCAGAACGGGGGAATATCATGAAAGCAAAAATTCAAACCTTCGGACGTTTCCTAAGCGGCATGGTAATGCCAAACATTGGAGCGTTCATAGCATGGGGCCTTTTAACAGCCCTGTTTATAGAAAAGGGCTGGTTCCCAAATGAACAGCTTAGTAGTATAGGAAGTCCAATGCTTACATATGTACTTCCAATCCTGATTGCATATCAGGGTGGAAAAATGGTTGGAGGCGACAGAGGCGCCCTGATGGGAGCAATTGCCACAATCGGTGTTATCTGTGGAACAGAGTACACAATGTTTATGGGAGCCATGATTATGGGACCTCTCGCAGGACTTGTTATCAAGAAGTTCGACAAAGCAGTAGACGGACACATTCCGGCAGGCTTTGAGATGATTGTAAACAACTTCTCAGTAGGAATACTTGGACTGATAATGGCAGTCATCGGATACTATCTGATTGGACCATTCATGGGAGTTATACTTGGAGCATTAAGCGCAGGAGTAAACGTACTCGTAACACACGGTATACTTCCACTCGTAACAGTATTTGTAGAGCCTGCAAAGATTCTTTTCTTAAACAATGCAATCAACCACGGAATCTTCTCTCCACTTGGAGCAGAGCAGATTGCCGAGACAGGAAAATCAGTATTTTACATGATTGAGGCAAACCCTGGAGCAGGTGCAGGAATCTTACTTGCATACATGTTCTTCTCAAAGGATAAGAAGACAAAGGGTTCAGCACCGGGAGCACTTATCATTCACCTTTTTGGTGGAATACATGAGATTTATTTCCCATATGTGCTCATGAATCCGCTTTTACTGCTTGCAGCAATCGGTGGATCGCTTGCAGCAATGACATACTACACTATATTTGATCTTGGACTTTCGGGCCCTGCATCACCGGGAAGCATCATCGCATTCTTACTTATGGCACCAAAGGGATCAACACTTGCAGTACTCCTTGGAGTAGTAATAGCGGCAGCAGTTTCATTTGTAATAGCAATACCAATCATCAGGCTGGCAGGAAACAAGCATGAAGGAAGTCTAGAGGATGCATCAGCAAAGATGAAGGATATGAAGGCAGCCTCTAAGGGCGAGGCAGTCAGCGCATCTGCAGATGCCATAGAGCAGCAGACAGTAGCTATCCCTGCTGAGGAAATCAAGCATATCGTGTTTGCATGTGATGCGGGAATGGGCTCAAGTGCGATGGGCGCCAGTGTCTTAAAGAAAAAGTTACAAAAGGCCGGACTTGATATAGAAGTAACTCATGCATCGGTATCAAGCATTCCACCTGAGGCACAGATAGTTGTTACACATCAGGATTTAAAGGAAAGAGCCATGAAGAGTGCGCCACAGGCCAGACTTGTGACAATTACCAACTTCATGACAGCACCTGAATATGATGAGCTGGTGGAGAGTCTTAAAACAAATAAAGAGTAATACAAAGTAAAAAGTATGCTGCAGGGATGCAATTAATAGAAATTTACAGTAAATCCTTCAGCATACAAAGGGGGAAGGGTTCATGGAATTAACACCTAGAATCAAACAGATATTACAATTTGTTCTTGAGAAAAATGAACCTGTTTTGGAGCAGGACATAGCACAGCATATAGGGGTAAGCAAGAGGACTGTCCAAAGAGAGTTTGATTATATAGCAGCAGGACTGGTGGATTACGACCTGAGTCTGTGCAAGAAGAAAAATATCGGTGTATGGATTGATGGTGATGCCGTGAACCTGAACCGCCTTAGAAAAGAAGTAACAGAAACTCAGAATAATAATTTTTCTGATAAAAATACAAGAAGAAAATATCTTATATATGAGCTTTTACGTGAAAAGATTCCTAAAAAGCTATTTTATTTCAGCAACCTTTTCGGAGTGAGCGAGGCAACAATAAGCCATGACCTTGATGTTGTGGAAAAAAAGCTTGCCGGCTACAGGCTTTCTCTTATCAGAAAACCGGGCTTCGGTGTTATAGTTGATGGCAAAGAAAAGGATATACGAACAGCACTTCATTATTTTATTAATGATAATATGGATAATGAATCCATGAGAAGCATGTTTTTTGAAAACAGGGAAGCACTGCTGAGGGCAATGAAAAATTACAACAGTGTAAAGGTGTATGGACTATTAAACAGCTCGTTGGTTGACAGGGTGATACAGGTATTTGAAGACATAGATGAAAACCGTTTCAACCATATGGCTGAGGATTCCTATATTGGTCTCTTGATTCACACGGCAATAGCTGTTGACAGGATCATGAAGGGAAATGTCATAGAAGATACCGATTTGCCGGTAAATGTGCAGTTTGATGATGATTACCCGGCGGCAGCGCATCTCATAGAAGCACTGGAAAGTGAATTTGATATCAAGCTGCCAAAGAGTGAATTTTCAAATATTCTGCTTTATATAAAGGGCTCCAAACAGAACCGGTATAATATGGAGGATGATGAGGAACTTGGAGCAGAAAAGCTGCTCGATATCATTGACAAGCTGATAGGTGTGTTTGATGCGACAGATGCATGTGAAATGAGGCAGGATGATGAGCTGATATATGGTTTGATGATGGATTTACAGCCGGCAATAATCAGGATCGAAAATGAACTGTATGTATACAATCCTCTCGAGGCGCAGATAAAGAGTGAGTATCCTGAGGTGTTTGCACAGTGCAGACAGGCAGCATATGTTATAGAAAAGGCAACAGGCCATAAGGTTCCTGACAGTGAGGTGGGATATCTTGCAATCCATTTTGGAGCAGCCATGGAGAGAATCCACGAGAGAAAACGCAGGAGGCGGCCGGTTGAAATCGGAATCGTGTGTGCAGGAGGCTTAGGAGTCGCAAGACTCATGAGTACCAAAATCAGAGGCTTTTTAAGAGAGGATGTCACAATAAAGACCTACTGGAGTGACGAAATCACACCATATGTGGCATCGAAAACCGATTTCTTTGTATCAGGACTTGTACTTGACAATCCTGACATAGATATAGTAAAGGTGTCACCGTTAATAAATGCTAATGACATCATGGCGATACGCTTAAAGGTTGATGAATATTCCAGAATGCCAAGTAAGCAGGAGGATATCGACTTTAACGAACAGCTGTCACAGATAAATGAAATAGTTTCAAAGATTAAACGGCTGACAAAAAATTACAGTAATTACAGAGCTGACAGTGCAAGCACCATGGAGCAGCTGGTTGAGAGCATGTCGTATGTAATAACCGACAGCATGGCGGCTGCAGATACATTGAAAAATGACATGATGAAGAGAGAGCGTGTAATGACGCAGGTATTTCCGGAGCTTGATTTTGCACTGTTTCATTGTAAGACAAAAGCAGTAAACAGCATTGTTTTTAAAACGATGACACCTGAAGATGGTGCATGCTTTACAGATGAAAGCATGAAAAATATAAAGGCAGCAGTTTTCCTTGCTGCACCCATGGATAAGGGAGAAACAGATACAGAAATTATGGGAAGGATAAGCAGCGCTTTTGTGGAAGAGGAAGGACTTTTACCTTCTATATTTGAAGAAAATGTGGAGGAAACGAGAAGAATAATCAAAAAAGCATTGAAGACATATTTTAACGAGTACATATCAAAAATGCAGTAGATAGCAAAAAGGAGGATTTTACAATGAGTGATGTATTAAGAACAGAAAACATTGTCACAGGCGTGAGAGGCTTAAACAAGGAGCAGGTAATTGAAAAGCTCGGTCAGATGCTCTATGACACAGGATGCATCGAGAAGGAATATATTCAGGGAATGCTCGACAAGGAGAAGGTATTCAATACATTTATGGGCAATGGGGTTGCAATTCCACACGGAATCGAGGCAACAAAGAAATTTGTAAATAAAGCCGGAATCGCGATAGTAACGCTTCCTGACGGAGTTGACTGGGGCAACGGAAACATGGTCCGTATAGCAATCGGAATTGCAGGAAAAGAAAATGAGCATATCGAGATCTTAAGCAGTATAGCAATACTTTTGTCAGAAGCAGAGAATGTTGACAAGGCAGTGAACGGAACGGCAGACGAGATTTATCAGTTGTTTATTGAAGCTGATATGTAATGTAACAAAAAATATTCAAAAAGTGCATTATTAAGCTAAGAACAGGGCAACAAATAACATAGTTATATCAACATATCATAGTAACATATCGAAATAGGAGGAAATCAATATGAAATCAAAAGCAGTCAGAATGTACGGAGAAATGGACTTAAGACTTGAGGAGTTTGAGCTCCCGGAAATCAAGGACGATGAAATACTTGTAAAGGTAATGAGCGACAGCATCTGCATGTCAACATATAAGCTTGCAAAGCAGGGCAAGAAGCATAAGAGAGCACCACAGGATATGGATATCCATCCGGTAATCGTAGGACACGAGTGTTCAGGAGATATAGTACAGGTAGGAAAGAAATGGCAGAATCAGTTCAAGCCGGGCGAGAAATTTGCATTACAGCCAGCACTCAACTACCAGGGCAAGCTTGACTCACCTGGATACTCATACAGATACTGCGGTGGAGCAGCAACCTACTGCATCATGCCTCATGAGGTAATGGAGCTTGGATGCCTCCTAAAATATGACGGAGACAGCTATTTTAAGGCATCTCTCGGAGAACCAATGAGCTGTATCATCGGTGGATACCATGCAAATTATCACACAAACAAGCACAATTATGACCATGCAATGGGCACAAAGGTTGGCGGAAGCATCCTTATCATGGGTGGCTGCGGACCAATGGGACTTGGAGCGGTAAGCTATGGACTTACATTTGAGAACAAGCCAAAGAGAATCGTAGTAACAGACGTAGATGATGCAAAAATCGAGAGAGCAAAGCAGTGCATCACCGTTGAAGAGGCAGCAGAGAAGGGCATAGAGCTTATCTACTTCAACACAGCAAAGGCAAAGGATGCAGAGGCAGAGCTTATGGCAATAACAGACGGAAAGGGCTATGATGACATATTTGTATATGTACCAATCAAGCCTGTTGCAGAGATGGGAGACAGACTTCTCGCATTTGACGGCTGCATGAACTTCTTTGCAGGACCTACAGACAACCAGTTCAAGGCAGAGATTAATCTGTACAACTGCCACTACACAAGCACACACATCATGGGAACAACAGGTGGAAACACAGATGACCTCGTAGAGGCAATTGATCTTGCATCAAAGGGCGCAATCAATCCGGCTGTAATGATTACACACGTAGGTGGAATCAACGCAGTAGCAGATGCAACCTGCCACCTTCCTGAAATCCCTGGTGGCAAGAAGCTTACATACATGCAGTTTGATATGCCACTCACAGCAATCGATGACTTCGAGGAGCTTGGAAAAACAGATCCGCTTTTCGCAAAGCTCGATGCATCTGTAAAGGCACATCGTGGTCTGTGGAATGAAGAGGCAGAAAAAATTCTCTTCGAGCACTTTGGTGTAAAATAAAACGGTACCATTCAATTAAATCTGGTATTTTGGTGCGCAAATCAACCCCATTTTGACAAAGCGTGTTAAAATATATACATCATTCAGGCGCATGCACTCAACCTTGCATGCGCCATTTTTTATTACATCAGAAAAACTGACGTATCCCGGTTAAGTAAACAATAAATAAGGACACAAATAAAACATCCGAATTAAATCATAGATAAATGAATAGAACCGGATGTTTTTATTTTAAAACTGTTTTTTTATCAGAAAGCCCTAATATATAGTCAGCGGACACATTATAGTATTTACATAAAGCAAGCAAATGGTGAATCGGCAGTTCATTTGCTCCGCGCTCATATCTGGCATACATGGTCTGGGATGTACCCAGATAATCGGCTATTTGCTGTTGGGTTTTATCGTTATCTTCCCGTAGATTGCGCATTCGTTGAATGTAATCCATATTCCCCCTCCGTACATGTACATATAACTTAACATAATAAAGATGTTTACTATTGAATTTAGTAAATATTTGTACTATAATTTATGTAGGAAAGATGTCACAGGATTATAAAGAAAGGTAGGTATTAATATGGCTTTAATAAGATGTCCAGAATGTGGAAAAGAAATAAGTGATTCGGCACAAGTGTGTCCAAATTGTGGCTGTAAGACAGAGTTGGGAAATCAAAATGAAATTATGAAAACTTCTTTACTCGCGGATATAGGTTTTACAGTTTTAGGAATAATATGTGCTATATTTGCATTTGTAGCTTACTATACAGTTAGTACGGATGCATTTGTAGTGTTGATTATTTTGGCAGCTGTTTTATTTATTATTGGCTCAGTCTATGGAAGATTAATAAGAAAAAATAATAAGAAATAATATCTTTGAGAGGGGTAAGATGAATAAGAAGATAATAACTATAATTTTAACTCTAAGTACTATGTTTTTTACAGTCGGATGTTCGTTTACAAATAATGAATCAAATGGGAGTGATAAAAATTATACCTATAATGATTTAGATGAGAATCAAAAAGAAATTATAGATAATGTGTATGCTGAATTAGGTGATTGGGGATATACGTATGAGCCAGACGCTATTCCGGCGAGTAAGATAAAGTTTTTTTATGAGGATTCGAAATTGATATTTGCGGCCTTTCATGATTATGGCGGTGGAAATGGTGGAGGCTCTTATTCAGTATATGAAATAGATGAGAATTCTGGAACAGTAAGTGGACATTCATATGACACGCTAAATGAAAATGATGTACTAAATCAACGAGTTTTAGCTGTGGAACTTTTATCGGGAGAAAGTTTTGATGTTGAAGCTTCCGAAGACTCGCAAAAAGATATTTTGGCAAATTCATATGGTAAAGCTGTAAATGAGTAATAATATGACTATAACAGAATTGGAGAAAATTAAAAATGGGCTATTGCGGTAATTGTGGTGAAAAATGGAAAAAGGAGCTAATTTTTGCGGTAAATGTGGTGCGGTTGTTGAGAAAGAACAATCAGAACATGTTTATGATGTTATAGTACCAAAGAACAATAGCGCTAGAGTATGGAAAATTATAATCCCTAAATATATTTGATGATACCGTTATATCTGGTACTGATGCATTATATATAGCTAGACAAAATGGCGATAAATATGATATTTATAGATTTGCAGCAAAAAAATAAAATAATTAGATATAGATAAATATCAAAAAAGTGATTCATGATAGGTGTAATGTTCTGTGAATCACTTTTTTACAAATAAAGGAATAGATAGGATGAAGAAAATAAAACTTTACACAATTTTGATGGTTTCTGTATTGCTTACAGCCTGTGGCACAGATAAAAAAATCGAAAAACAGGCAAATAACATAGTGGATGCAGTTGAAAATAATGATATATCACAACTGGATTTTATCATTAATGGAACTGATGAACTTGCAGAGGATGAAGAACTTGCAGATTTCTTTGAGACAGATACCGAACAAGGAAATGGTCTGATGTCTAAAATAATAAAGCACGATACTATTGAAGTCAAAAAGGTAGGTAAGGATGCTATTACCTACAAAATCACAGCTCCAGACTTATCGAATTTATTTTCTGATATGAAAGCTGGTAATGTTACTGAAGAAAATATAGATTCTTTTATGGATGACTATATATCCGATGCCAAGATGGTTACTAATGAAGTGGATGTTTCGTATACATATGAGAATGAAAAATTTTCGGCAGAATATGATACAGAAGAATTTATTAATGCATTGACAGGAAATATGGTTACAGCGTATCAGGAACTGATTCAGGATGTGCAGAATGAGATAAGTGAGGAGGATAATAATGAAGAGAGTAATTAGTTTTTTTCTTTGTGCAATTATGCTGATGTCATCTGCACATACGGTATTGGCTACAGAAATAACAGATATATCTTATAATACTCTTTCTGTTGAGTTCTCTGATAATCTTGGGACAACAGAAGAACTTAATGTAATGGTGACAGAAGAAAATCTTTATGTAGATGCAGAACAGTTGGGAGATAGACTTGGTTATCAGGTTGAAGTTGGAAATGAATATGTAGCAATTTACAATAAAAATTTTAGTAATACAGTTCCTTATGGTCTTACTACTTTTTATTATGATAGTACAAAAGTAAGACATATGTTATTTAATAAAATGGTTGATTATGAAGCTCCATTTAAGATTGTTAAGAATTCTGATGGTGTGTGGATTCCATTTGAATTTAGTCTTTTATTATTAAATAGTTCTGATGTTGTGCTGGATAATCAGGTACACATTGAAATGCCACAAAAGAATATCATAGATATCTATATGGATATATTAAAAAATAACGATAGATATTTATTTGATTGGAAAAGTGATGCCGGGGCTTCTGATGGCTCAATATTTGCCATGGGGACAGGGGCGTATTTTGTGCAGGTATTTAGTGGTATTCTGGATAAAGATGGAGCATCATGGTTACAATTAATAGATAGCTTTAATCTTAAAATGGATAGCTATGACCGAAAATATGCAGAAAGCTTTGCAAGAATGTTTTGTACATACTCAGATGAAGAATTAACTCTTAATGTAGAAGCAATGAAAGAGAAAATGAGACCTTTTAATGGGGATAACTGGGTTACAAAATCAATAAAAACAGTTGACGATATTTTAGATGATAATATTGGAGATTTATCTGAAAAAACAGCAGCTTTAAAGAAAAAGATTGTTGTAGAAAATGGCACATCTGTTGCGAAATTTAACAAATCATATCAGGAACTTGACAAAATGTGTAATACATCAGATTTTTTCTCTGATGTGACAGATCCGTTTTTTATGGCTTCAGAGAAATTTAAGGATGCAACCAGTTTTTTGGATGTGTTTTATAAGATATCAGAAGTTGTTGGATATGCCAGTGAATTTAAAAATCAGGATGAATTTGCAGTAAAATCTTTAGATACATTTATCAAAAATGCTGATTCAAGCTGTGTTATGTCTAAGGCTATGAAAGATAGCATGGAAGAATACAAAAAGACGCTGGAAACAGATATTGTTGCATATTCTGCGTACAATTATCTGATGAATAACATGACAGACTTATTTACAGATACCATAGATATATCAACTACAATACTGGATATGGATTCTAAGCTGTATTTGTTAGCATGGGATATTGCTAAGGGAGCAATTCCTCTTGTCAAAGATAGTCTAAGTAATACGGACTGTTTTTTACAGAGTATGTATGCCGGAGTCGTACAGTCAGACACTTTTTGTGCATATATAAACAGACGCAATGATGTGTTTGGAGATGCTAAGAACATAACACCGGAAAATTTGTATGAACTTTCACAATATTGTTATGCATATCTTAAAAGCTGTTATATAACAAGGGATGCAGCAGTAGGTTCATTAACTGAAAAAACAAAGAAAAATAATCCTACATATGCAAGTACTCAGAAGATGGTAAATCAGGAAATTGCAGAGTATTTGATTAAGCTAAAAAATGCGGATAAAACAAATAAGTATGGATGCTATGGATTCCTGCCGGAAAACAATGAACAGTATTTGGGCGGGTATGATGATAGTTCTTTGATAAATTGCCTAGGAACATCTAAAGATGGGGAAGAATTATACAAAGATATTTTAGATATGTACTATTATAAGATTAAAAATCAGAATTGGACGGAAAATGATAACGTCAGTATTTTGCTGAGTGGGAATTATTCGGACTATAAATCTTTAAGTAGCGTAGGGTATGCACTTTTGGATATCGATGGGAATGGAATACCGGAATTACTTATTGGAGACAATGACTCACAATCAGATGGAGTAATCATTGATTTGTATACATACGTAGATGATAAAGTTGTCTATCTTGATACAACATATGAAAGATTTGGAATTAACTTATCTAAAAACGGAAAGATATACAGATATGGTTCTGGTGGGGCGTATAATAATTTTGAAGAAGAGTGTAAAATAGACGAGAAAAATAAAGTACTAGTACCAATTGAGTCAATTGTTTTTGATGGATATTATAATCCAAATTCGCCATGGTATTATGCTACAGGTAATTATTATACAGATTCATATGATTATGATTTAGACAAAATGAAAAACATATCAGAAGAAGAGGCTATGAATAAAAGAAAAGAATTCGAAAATAATATTATTGGCTATTCAATTACCCTCTTTTCAGATTATATTCCGCAATCAGATAATGATAATATTTCATCTAATGCTGGAGTATATGACGAGTTTCTTAAAAATAGAGAATACAAAAACTATATAGCGGATTCTTGGACATTTGGCATTCCAAAACAATATTCAGTTATGGATATAGATGGAGATGGAACAGATGAATTATTAATATACGGAAGTGAAGATTTATGGGAGGATTTAGCTATTTTTTCCTTCAATTCAAATACACAACAAATTTCATTAATACCGGCAATGAATTATGATTCAGATGAACCACAACAAATTAGTGTGCTATCTGCCTATGGAAAAATTAAATACTCTGAAAAATATCATGCAATTGTATATAGCCAATATCAAAACTATAGTAATGGTATTGCTTGCGATTCAATTTCATATGATGTTATTAAGAATGGTATTTTAGATAATGATTTTATAATAGGTTTTGGAATTAATTCTGACACAAGTGAAAAGGAGTATTATTGTGGCACAGAGAACTTAACTGAATCAGAATATAATGAATATTTAGCAGAGTGCTCGGAAATATCTTGGATGGATTTACCATAAAAGTATAGAACATAGTTACTATTAATGATTTGCATACTTATACCAAAGAGTAAATAATTTCAAGTTTTGATAGCGAAGTATTATACAATAGATAAGTATTAAAGAAAATATCCCCTACAATTGATCTCATATATTATGATGGCAAAAGTAGAGGATATTTTTTCTATACACTACTAACATTTTTGATGTACGAAAAGAACACATATAAGCCTTTGATAAGAATGTCATAGGAAATGGAGAATCGAACATGAATAACAATATGGAATATAAAGGATATTTAGGAAGTGTTGAATTTTCAGAAGAGGAAGCTGTTTTCTTCGGAAAAATAATGAATATACGTTCATTGATATCGTATGAGGGTAAAAATGTAATGGAACTTTCAGAACAATTTCGTGAAGCTGTAGATGAGTATTCATCAATATGTGAGCAACAATGAAACTCTTTAGTAAAAGTGCAGAAATGATATATTTAAATGTAAAATAAGAAAAATTAAAGATGAAAAAACAATTGCCAGATGTTACAATCATTTCAAAGCATTATATTTCTATTTATATGGCACCACATTACAGATTTACATAGGTGCATATCACTTTGAAGAGGGCAGACCACTTCGCATTCATTCTACAAAGACATGGAAATTTTCAATGCTTTATGTTACCAATTAATAGCAGGAAAATGGATATGTCAGATGCAAATGACGCTGTAGGAGTAAATGTATTTGTGGGGAAGAAGCCTTTAGATAATGATATAGCTGCCTTTGTGATTGATATAATCCAATTATCTGCTCACATAACTGAATAGGAGAAGAAAATTGGGTAAAAAAGATTCAAAAGCAAAAGAGTATTTTGCAGACAATGAGCGGTTTGCAGATCTTTGCAACTATATATTGTATGGTGGCAGGTGTGTTATCAAAGCTGAAAATCTCGAGGAGAGAGATACTACGGAGGTACTGACAGCATTAGGACTCAGTCCTAATATGATATCAGTGCAAAAGTGGAGAGATATTTTTAAAAATATCCATGTTAAATATACGGGAAAGACATATATCTTTCTTGTGGGGATGGAAAATCAATCAGATATTCATTATGCTATGCCTGTCAAAAACATGATCTATGATGCACTTGCGTATGGCAAACAAGTAAGAGAAGTAGCGAAGAAACATCGTCGTGAGCATGATACCGAAACACCAGATGAATTTCTTTCCGGATTTACCGCAAATGACAGGTTGATACCGGTAATTACCATTACTGTTTATTTATGGGTAAAAGAATGGAATGGACCTAGAAAATTGACTGATATGCTTGAAGACATTGATGAAGAATTATTACCATTCATTTCGGATTACAAGATTAATTTACTGGAGCCTAAGAGCATAATGGATTTCACAAAATTCAGGACACAGCTTAAACAGCTATTTGAGGTATTGCGGAATGCCTCGGATAAGAATAGATTACAGGCTGTTTTGCAGGAAGATGAACAATTTAAGAATATGGACAGAGAAACTGTAGAGGCAATAAATCTATTTGTAGGTATGAATATACAAACCGATGGCAAGGAAGAGGTGATTGATATGTGTAAAGCATGGGAAGAACAGAGAGAAGAAGGTATTGAGCAGGGCATTGAACAGGGAAGAAAAACCGAAGTTTTTGACTCGGTGCAGTGTGGAGACTATAGTACTGCAAGAGGTGCACAGAAATTAAATCTGTCTATTGATGAATTTAAGAAACAGATGATGGCAGCGAGATTTTCAATACCGCAATAAAACACGGTCCGGCAATTATGCCGGACCATTTTGTTACATTGAGTATCGATAATATCAATAATTGATCCGGAGAATAGATTTTGATTATAATCCGATATATAGTCGCATATTATATATTTACCCCAACATTTACGAAAATTTCAGCACTTTTTACTGTTGTAGGTACTTTTGGTTTATGATAGAATAACATCGTCCGATGAAAGCGGAGGAATTGGATTTCGAAAAGTTAAAAACTTTAGCGCCATGCACCGGCAGGTACGTAAAAATGATGCCGGTTAACGAGGTTTCAGGTTATCGAAAATTCGGCGGATGCCTGGACGCATATATGGATGCGTATCTCAAGCCAAATATGATGGAGACATCAAAACAAAGCGAGAGAACCATAAAAATCAGGTAGCTGTTCAGTACAGAACAGTTACATATTTGTACATTTAAAATTATATATCGAAAAGGAGATCTAACACTATGTGTGGAATTATAGGATTTACAGGCCGTTTAGAGGCACAGAAGATTTTGACGGAAGGACTCGCAGCGTTAGAGTATCGTGGATACGACAGTGCAGGTATCGCTTATTTCAAGGATACAGGCAAGATTTCTATTCGCAAAACCGTCGGAAAGGTTAAGGATCTTCTCGCTATCTGCGATGATGAGAACAATTCAACCTGTGGAATCGGACATACAAGATGGGCAACACACGGCGGAGTTACCAATGCCAATGCTCATCCTCACAAGGTTGGAAATGTCGCACTCATCCACAATGGTATCATTGAGAACTACCACGAGATCGTAAACAAGTTTGATCTTGCAGACTCTCTTATATCTGAGACAGATACAGAGGTAGCAGCGGCTCTTATCAACAAGCTATATGACGGAGATCCAAAGGCTACTATTAAGAAGGCAGTAGCAGAGCTTCAGGGTTCATTTGCGCTCTGTATCATGTTCAAGGATCAGCCGGGAAAGATTTTTGCTGTCAGAAATGTAAGCCCGATGGTTGCAACATATTGCGATGACGGAGCATTTATCGCATCTGACCTCACAGCATTTATCAAATACTCTAAGCGCTATTTCATCGTACCTGAGTATGCTATCATGACTATGACAGCAGATGGAATTACAATAGAGGATCTTGACGGAAAGAATGTTGAGCCTGAGTATCTTGAGGTAAACTGGGATGTAACAGCAGCTCAGAAGGACGGCTATCCGCATTTCATGATCAAGGAGATTCATGAGCAGCCTGCAGCTATTACAAAGACTATCACTCCAAGAATCAAGGATTCTCTGCCTGATTTCACTGAGGACGGCATTCCGGATTCATTCTTTGAGGATGTAAGCGATATCACAATAGTAGCATGCGGTACAGCCATGTATGCGGGAACGGTTGGAAAAACCATGATTCAGAACCGACTTCATATACCTGTAACTGTTGCAATCGCATCAGAGTTCAGATATGAGGAGCCTGTTATCTCAGACAAGTCAATGGTTGTATTTGTATCACAGTCAGGTGAGACAATTGATACCTTAGAGGCACTTCGTCTTGCCAATAAATACACAAAGAAGACACTCTCTATAGTAAACGTGAAGGGTTCATCAATCGCAAGAGAGAGCAACTATGTGCTTTACACACATGCAGGCCCTGAGATTGCTGTTGCAAGTACAAAGGCTTACACAGTACAGGCTGCAAGCTTCTATCTGTTAGGCTGCAAGCTTGGTCTTGTATCAGGCAAGATGACAGAGGCTGATGCAAAAGAGTTTATAGAGAACCTTCAGGAGGTTCCAAATCTCATCGAGTCAGTTATCACGCAGGCACCTGAGATTGAGCAGCTCACAAAGAGAATGGTTAACGCAACAAATGCGTTCTACATCGGACGTGGACTTGACTATACACTCTGCATGGAGGGCGCACTCAAGCTCAAAGAGATTTCTTATATTCATGCTGAGGCTTATGCAGCAGGCGAGTTAAAGCACGGTACAATCGCGCTCATCAGCGAGGGGGTTCCGGTTATCGCAGTTGCTACACAGAGCCATGTATACAGCAAGGTCATCTCAAATATCCGCGAGGTAAAGGCGAGAGGCGCATACGTTATCCTTCTTAGCAAGGACAAGGATATTACAGATAAGTCAATCTGTGATGTGCATATCTCACTCCCACAGGCACCGGATGAGTTTGTGATTTTCGAGTCAGTTATAATCTGTCAGCTTATCGCTTACTACACATCAACAGGAAAGGGCTTAAACCCTGACCAGCCACGTAACCTTGCAAAATCAGTTACCGTAGAATAAATAATTTCCCCGGACATTTATACGATGTCCGGGGATTTTTTTTCACGCTTGTGAGATACAATGCAGCATATGTAAGACATCGATGTATATGTCAGTGATTTGCACTGCGACAACACATTTTGTTAAAAATATAACAAATTTGTATTTACACATCACGCATCCGGTGGTATGATACATAAATGCGGGTTACTCATACGAGAATCCAGCAGCCATACAATTTTCATGTGCGCTTTTATGCCGTGTGACAGAATCACAGCATAACAGAATTAGGACGAGACCCATATGGGCTTTTACCAAAAGGAGGAAAAACAATGCGCAATTCAAAAACAAACGAACTTGTACTGACAGGTTTATTTACAGCCATTATCATTATCATGGCATTCACACCACTCGGATATATTCCGCTCGTAGTTATCAACGCTACGATTATTCACATTCCGGTAATCCTTGGTTCACTTTTCTGCGGACCTAAAAAGGGAGCATTCCTTGGATTTGTATTCGGATTTACCAGTTGTTTAAAGGCAACTATAGTCGGAGGAACTCTTTCATCCTTTGTATTTTCGCCGGTGCTTGCCGCATCCCTGGTCGGAACCTCAGGTATATTTAAGAGCTTATTCATAGCATTTGTTCCAAGAATTTTAGTAGGTGTTATACCTTATTTTGTATATATAGGCATCAAAAAGGTGCTTGCGTCAGAGAAGAAAAATCTCTGGGGCACAGTTTTAAATGTGCTCATGTCAGTATTCCTTGCATTCGGAGTATATGCATTCCTCGGCAAGATGTCAGAGTCACTTTCACAGGCTGCCGCTTTAGGAATCGGCATAGCAGTCGGAGCTGTAGTATTTATAGTAGTTGAGGCTGTATTTATCAGAAAGAGCACACAGGTTATTCCATTTGTATATGCAGGTGTAGCCGGTGCCATGACCAATACACTGCTTGTAATGGGCTCAATCTTCGTGCTTTACAAGGATGCTTATGCAGATGCAATCGGTGTGGCAGGAAACGCGGTGCTGGGCGTTATCACCGGAGTCATCAGCTTTAACGGAGTAATTGAGGCAATAGTTGCCGCAATCATCGTATACCTTGTTGGATTGGTTTTAAATACTATCAAACCAATTGCAGCAAAATAAATTCAGATAGATTTAAAATAAATGTGAAATTGTATGTACGGCGGACTGATAAGGTCCGCCTGTTTTATAAGCAGTTGGACTAGGAACGGTAAAAAAGCATTTGAGTTAAAAGAAAGGCATGATACAAGGTGAAACATATGCATGAAATAGACATAATGGATATCGGCGGCTTCAAAATAGGCCAAGCCGAGGACACTAAGGGCTTGACCGGCTGTACGGTATTTCTTTTTGATAAACAGTCACCGGCGGGAGTTGACATAAGGGGAGGCGGACCGGCTTCGCGGGAGACACCACTTTTAAATCCTGTGGCAGACGCAAAGGGTATCCATGCTCTTGTACTGTCAGGCGGCTCTGCCTTTGGTCTGGATGCAGCGGGAGGCGTGATGAAGTATCTCGAGGAGCGCGATATAGGCTTTGATGTGGGAGTCACAAAGGTGCCTCTTGTGGTGCAGTCGTGTATTTTTGACCTGGTAATAGGTGATAAAAATGCAAGGCCTGATGGCAAAATGGCATACAAGGCTTGTGAGAACGCTTCCTATGATACTTTTTTACAGGGAAATTATGGAGCCGGAATGGGTGCAACAGTCGGCAAATATATGGGGCGTGAGCGCAGCATGAAGAGCGGAATAGGAGCCTATGCAGTACAGCTTGGAGAACTAAAGGTTGGAGCCGTGGTGACACTGAACGCACTTGGTGACATATATGATATAGATACAGATAAGAAAATTGCCGGAGCACTGGATGAAAATGGGCTGCTTTTTGATGACGAGACAGCGTATTTTGAGGCAGCGGCGAAGATTCAGAATATGTTTACAGGAAACACCACAATTGGTACAATAATAACAAATGCAAAGCTTGACAAGACCGCACTCAACAAGGTGGCATCCATGGCTCACAATGGCTATGGCAGAGCAATCAGACCTGTGCACACGATGGCAGACGGAGATTCAATCTATGCTGTATCAGTGGGCAGTGTGCCTGCCGATATCAATCTGGTGGGGCCAATGAGTGCCTATGTCATGGCAAAGGCCATTGCCAATGCAGCTAGAAGTGCAAAGTCTGTGGATGGCTACAAAGCATTTTGCGATGTAAAAAAAAAATGACTGCAGAATAATAGTTTTATACAGAGGTGAAAATCATGTTAAAAGGAAAAACAGTAGTTTTGGGAGTGACAGGAAGCATAGCGGCATACAAGATAGCAAACCTTGCGAGTATGCTTGTAAAACAGCACGCCGATGTCAACGTCATAATGACACACAATGCAACAAATTTTATAAATCCAATCACATTTGAAACTCTCACAGGCAACAAGTGCCTCGTGGACACATTTGACAGAAACTTTGAATTCAATGTAGAGCATGTGGCGCTCGCAAAGAGAGCAGACATCTTTATGGTGGCACCTGCATCAGCCAATGTTATAGGCAAGATGGCAAACGGAATCGCAGACGATATGCTTACCACCACAATACTTGCAGCCAAATGTCCTAAGCTTGTTTCTCCTGCCATGAACACCAATATGTACGAGAACAGGATTGTGCAGGACAATATCAAAAAGCTCGAACACTACGGCTTTGAAATGATAAAGCCGGCTGAAGGATATCTTGCATGCGGAGACACCGGTGCAGGAAAAATGCCGGAGCCACAGACACTTTTCAACTACATAATGAGGACAATAGCCTGTGAAAAGGACCTGGCGGGCAAAAACGTACTCATCACAGCCGGAGCGACGCAGGAAAAAATAGACCCGGTACGTTTTATCACCAATCACTCAACAGGCAAGATGGGGCGTGCCATAGCAGAAAACTGTATGCTCCGCGGTGCGCATGTTACACTGGTCAACGCTTCAGTATCGGTTGAGCCACCTATGTTTGTAGATGTGGTAAATGTGACATCGGCCGCAGACATGGCGGATGTGGTGAAATCAAAGGCTGCTGAACAGGATATTATCATCATGACCGCAGCAGTAGCGGATTTTTGCCCATCACATCCGGCTGATGAGAAAATAAAGAAAAATGACAGCTCATATGAGGCTGTAATTGAGCTTGAGCGCACAGAGGACATCCTTTCATACCTCGGAGCACACAAGGCTAAGGGACAGCTCATATGCGGTTTTTCTATGGAAACCCAGAATATGCTTGAAAACTCGAAAGCAAAGCTTGCAAAGAAAAATGCAGATATGATAGTGGCAAACAACCTAAAGGTGGCAGGCGCAGGCTTTGGAACAGATACCAATGTGGTCACACTCATCACGGCTGACGACTGCACAGAGCTTGAAATCATGGACAAGAGCTGCGTTGCAGCAAGGATTATGGACCGGTTGTTGCAGATGTAGAGCTTCGATTTTAGGTTGAGAGTGGGTGCGTGGAGCGGGTGGGATGCGGATTATATATCCCACATGTTCGGAAATTTCGATAAAAGTTGAGTAAGTGCATGGAGCAGTAAGATAAATAGAAGAAGTATATTAGTGCATGGAACGCTCGGTGCACAGATTGTATGTCGCTACGTTCGATTTACGACGTGTCGTGTGGGAGTTATATGCCGTCATCAGCAAAAGCGGCGCGGAAAATACTCGTTCAAGCAGCATAGCCTGAATTTAGATATTGAGGTAAAATGCGCGTTTGATTTTCCGCGCCTGATAAGCTCTGCGGATGACGGCATTTACTCCCACTAGACTAAGGAGTTATGAGAGCGGAGTGATATATAATCTGTGCACCGGGCGCTTCATGCACTTACAGAACCTGAATTCGAAGCACTCCATGCACAAGCGATTATATAAGCCGTTACACCGCGCAGTCCACAGCCGGCAGCTCCCCGGTCACATCTAGGAAGAGATTTGTAAAGGTCTGCTCATAGTAAGGCTCCACCCAGAGCAGGCCGATGCCGAGCGACAGCACGCAAAGCACAAGCATACCGATGAAGCTTACGTTAATGTAAATGACTCTGAGTATGTTGCCGCGAATCAGCTTTATTGCATGAGTCAGACATGCAAATACTGATAAATCATCACGCGAGAGCACCAGATACAGGTAAAACGGAAACAGAACCAGTACAATAAAGCTGAGCACGGCACTTGCAGCATATAAAGCGATAGCAATTCCCATGGTGTCACCGCTTAGCTTGAAAAAGTTTTTTGCTACAAGGAAAGGCGCCTTTGCAATCATAGAGATGGCATAATATATGATGTATGCTCCAAAATATCTGTTGGAGTGATTCATAAAGCAGTAGAATACATCGCTGATACGACACTCTTTCTTTCTTGCCATATTAAGGTGGAAACGTATGAGTCCCATCTGCAGCACGCCGACCACGATAGATAAAAGCACCTCGGCAATGTAGTAGATGACGGTCTGAACCTTTGTCGCATATACATTTCCGAGCAGATAGGTAAACGGCAGGTCACTAAACAGATTTATGAGTGTGACAGTGAGAAAAACGCTCATGCTAAGTCTGTATCTTCCGTTCAGGTTCTCTCTTGATATTCTTTTTAATTCTTTGGATTTCTTTTTTGGGTTCATTATATTTCTCCTGAAATAATAGTTTTGAATTAATGCTTAAGTTAGGCTTAAGTTAATGTTTAAATTAATGCTTTGACAATTGTCAGATATATAGCATATACTTGTATTCATATGGTTACACAAAATCACAGGAAGGACCACACATATCATGCAGACAGATGAAACAATCGACAGATATTTCTATATAACGGGCTGGATATGCATAGCTGTATTTGCGGCTCTTGCGGCAGTGATTGGAGTATGCGGTACGCAGATACTCACAAAGGTGCCTCCATGTCCGCTGCACGCATATACAGGCTACTATTGTCCGGGGTGCGGTGGCACGAGAGCCACATTTGCGCTGCTGCACGGACATCTGATAAGGTCGTTTGTACTCCATCCGTTTGTGCCGTATACAGCCGTTTTTGGAGGCTGGTTTATGCTGTCACAGACACTGCAGCGGATAAGCCGCGGCAGGCTGCACATCGGAATGCACTTCAGGCCATTATATATGTGGCTTGCACTTGCCATTATTGTGGTAAACTGTATAGTCAAAAATATGCTTATATTATTTTGCGGTATTCATCTGCTGAAGTAGCTCATTGTAGTCGATACCGGTCAGGTTCTGGTATTCCTTTAATATACCCTCTATGCTTCCGTATTCGTGAAGCATGGCGGCAAACGAACCGATATAGATAATAAGAGTGATAACAACAGCGGCAAACGCAATCCAGAATGAGGTCATAGCCATGCTGCTCATTGAGGTGGCACCGCCTTTTGACAGTAACGCAAAAATCATGGCAAGCGAGCCGCATATGATAGACACATAAATACAGCTGCACGACGCGATGGCAATTATTGAAAGCACAAGTGCTGCAACCTCCATATTGCGTGAGCGTTTATTGTAGAAATTGTTGTTGGGATTAAAGCCCGGCCCATAATTGTTGCCGAAATTATAGTTATAATCCTGATTATAATCAAATTTTTGTGGATCCATAATAAAATTCCTTTCTATAAAGTTGATTTTATTGTATCACTTCATTTATAATACGAAAAGAATAAGTTTTTTAAAGAGGTAAAAAAATGGATATTATTGCTGCAATTGCAGAAGAACTGCAGATTAAAAAAGGACAGGCCGAGGCCGCTGTCAAGCTGATAGATGAGGGAAACACCATTCCTTTTATCGCCAGATACCGAAAGGAGGCAACCGGCTCATTAAATGATGAGGTGCTCAGAAATCTCTTCGACAGACTGACATATCTACGTAATCTTGAGGACAAGAAGCAGACAGTGCTTGCAAGCATTGAGGAGCAGGGCAAGCTTACGGATGAGCTTAAGAAGGCAATCCTTGAGGCACAGACACAGGTGGCGGTTGACGATTTGTACAGACCTTACCGTCCGAAGAGAAGAACCCGTGCCACAATCGCAAAGGAAAAGGGCTTAGAGCCACTGGCACAGACCATTTTAGCGCAGGAATCGTCTGTTGATATCATGGCAGAAGCAGCTAAATATGTGGATGCAGAAAAAGACGTGGCAGATGAAGCGGCTGCACTTGCCGGAGCAAAGGATATCATTGCAGAGAACGTATCCGACAATGCCGGTTACAGAACAAAAATCAGAGAGCTTACCATGCAAAAGGGGCGTCTTATATCGACAGCCAAGGATCCGGAGGCGGAGTCTGTCTATGAGATGTACTATGAATTTGATGAGGCTCTTTCCAAGGTGGCTGGTCACAGAACACTCGCAATTAACCGTGGTGAAAAGGAAAAAATCCTCACAGTAAAGATAGAGGCACCGACAGAGGATATCATAAAATATCTTAAAAAGCAGGTTATCACAAATGATGGAGCGCCTACAGCAGCCGTACTCACAGAGGTAGTGGAGGATGCGTACGACAGGCTTATTGCCCCTGCCATAGAGCGTGAAATCAGAAACAATCTGACAGAGGAAGCAGAGGATGGTGCCATAAAGGTATTCGGAAAGAATTTGGAGCAGCTTCTCATGCAGCCTCCAATTGCAGGACAGGTTGTGCTTGGATGGGATCCGGCATTCCGTACAGGCTGCAAGATTTCTGTCGTAGACCCTACAGGAAAGGTGCTCGATACCACAGTAATCTACCCGACAGCACCACAGAACAAGGTCGAGGAGGCAAAGGCCGTAATCAAAAAGCTCATAGACAAGCATCATGTCACTCTTATCTCACTCGGAAACGGAACAGCATCGCGTGAGTCAGAGCAGGTGATTGTTGAGCTGTTAAAGGAAATTCCGGTAAAGGTGCAGTACATCATAGTAAATGAAGCAGGTGCGTCAGTATATTCAGCCAGCAAGCTTGCCACGGAGGAGTTTCCGAATTTTGATGTGGGACAAAGAAGTGCCACATCCATGGCGCGTAGACTTCAGGATCCGCTCGCTGAGCTTGTAAAGATTGATCCAAAGTCAATCGGAGTCGGACAGTATCAGCACGATATGAACCAGAAAAAGCTCTCAGAGGCACTCGGAGGAGTTGTAGAGGACTGCGTAAATAAGGTTGGTGTAGATTTAAATACAGCATCAGTTTCACTGCTTGAGTACATATCAGGCATCTCAAAGACCATTGCCAAAAACATCGTGGACTACAGAGAGGAAAACGGTAAATTCACATCACGTTCACAGCTTCTTAAGGTAGCAAAGCTTGGACCGAAGGCATTTGAACAGTGTGCAGGCTTCATGCGTATCTCAGACGGAAAGAACCCACTTGATGCCACAGGCGTGCATCCTGAGTCATATGATGCCACAAAGGCAGTGCTTGAAAAGCTTGGCTACACAATGGAGGATGTAAAGAACAGAAATGTAGTTGGAATCTCAAAGAAGGTATCTGATTACAAGGCGCTCGCAGACGAGGCAGGAGTTGGTGAAATCACACTGCGTGACATCGTAAAAGAGCTTGAAAAGCCGGCAAGAGACCCGCGTGAGGATATGCCAAAGCCAATTCTAAGAAGCGATGTTCTTGAGATGAAGGACCTCACACCGGGTATGGTATTAAAGGGCACAGTCAGAAATGTAATAGATTTCGGATGCTTCGTGGATATAGGAGTACACCAGGACGGACTTGTGCATATCTCAGAGATATGTGACCGCTATATCAAGCATCCGCTTGAGGCTGTCAGTGTAGGGGACATAGTAGATGTGCAGGTTATGAGCGTTGACCTCAAAAAGCAGCGCATCCAGCTTACCATGAAAATCGGACAGGGCACAGACAAGGCCGGTAAGTCAGAACACAGCGGCAGTGGAAAAAACAATGTCGATAACAAGGCTGACAAAAGTAATAGAAATAACGGCGGCAGGAATAGCAGAAACGATAGAAATAGTACAGGCGGCAAGAATAATAACAACAGAAACAAAAAGCCACACTACATAAAGGGCAAGAAAAACAATTTCTTTGACAATATTATTCTTGATAATTAAAAACACCTTGACAAAACACTTCAAAGTGCATATCATAAATTTGTAAAAAAAATAGGAATTCTTCAGGGCAGGTGGATATATTTATATTTAAGAGTGCTGTATTTCTGGGGAAAACTAAGGTTGAACGAATGACTTAGTGACAATTTGGTGACAAATTGTAGAAAATGAGACCTTTTTGGCTACTGTATATGATGTGCAGTAGCCTTTTTTTCTGTAGCAAATTGAAAAACAATAAATTATATGATATGATTATATCATAAAAAGGTAGTTATAAGGTAGGTGAAAATATAATTGGGGAATAAATTTACAGAAGAGCAAAGACAACAGAAAATGCTCGAACAGATTAAAGCGTTTAGACTGCTTGATGATGACTTCATGACAAAATGCTTTGAGAACAATAAAGAAGCTATTGAATTAGTACTTAGAATTGTGTTGGATAAGCCGGATATTATGGTTGAAAAAGCACAGGTACAGTATACAATGAAGAATATAAAAGGTCGCTCAGTAAGGCTTGATATTTATGCTACGGATAGCAAAGGAAAAAAATATGATATAGAGATTCAGCGTGCAGATAAAGGAGCAGGTGCCAAGAGAGCCAGATACAATAGCAGTTTAATAGATAGTGATATTCTTCCTAAAGGCATTTCTGTAGAAAATATTTCTGACTCATATGTTATATTTATAACTGAGCATGATGTATTAGGTGGGAATAAGCCGATATATCATATTGACAGATATGTTAGGGAAATGGGAGAGTACTTTAATGATGGAGCACACATAATTTATGTGAATGCTGGTTATAAAGATGAATCAGACTTAGGAAAGCTAATGCATGATTTTTTGGTTACTGAGCCAGATGAGATGAACTTTAAACAGCTTGCAGATATTACAAGCTATTATAAGAAAGACAAGGAGGGGATTCGGGCTATGTGTAAAGCAATGGAAGATATGATAATTGATTTTGTAACAGAAGATAAGAAAAATTCAGCTATTCGTATGTTGAAAGCTGGTAAGTTGTCGGAAAAGGATATTGCAGAATATCTCGATCTCTCTACGGATGTCATAGAGGAATTGGCAAAGCAAGAAGGTTTATTAGTGAAATAATACGATAACTGCCGTATCAATAATAGGATACGGCAGTTATTTTTTACAGAGAAGATTGTTCTTTTATAAATTGATAAATTGAAAGTTTGGGAATGCGCCAGGTTGATTTACCGATACGCATTCCTTTTATTTTGCCATGATTCAGCAACTCGTATACTCGATTCTTTCCGACCATTAGCATTTCAGCAGCGTCATCTACAGTTAATAGAGTCAAAGCTTCATCATTAGATACTGGTAGCATTGGAGAAACATCTGATAAATTTAGCATAATGTAATCAATCCTTTCCTTCATATTATATATTTGTATGTTAGATGTGATTTTTTTTGTAATAGAATTGCAACGAGGTGAATACAAGGAAAATTAAGTGTAATTAAATATAAATACATTAACATAAATTTAAAGAAGGAGTATTTAGTCGATCCATGTAGTTGGAATTGGCGCCTTTCCTTCTTGTGTAGATTATATGCTATAAATTATTCTTAAGTATTATCTATTATAAGTATATACTATATATATTATTTATAAATAGTATATATACAATATATAGTATTAAGCACTAAATAATATTAATTTCGAAAAGGAGAAAATGATATGTGTATGGTTAAAGTATTTGAAGGAATGAATAAATATAAGGATATAAATAGCTACTATGATATTTTAAGATATGTTCTTGATAGTCCATATTGTGATGGAATCTGGATAGGAAATCTAGAGGAGAATCAGAATATAGGAGCGATAGCAAATCAGTTTAGAAGTGTAGAAAAAATAAGATTTGATTTGGACGGTAAGACAAGAGTACATCATTTCGTGCTATGTATGGAAGATGCCAATATGAGATATGAGGCTATTGTTGATTTAGGGCGAAATGTAAGAGATTATTTCAAAAAAAGGAATTTTCATGTTGTTGTGGGTATACATAGGGACTCAAAAAATAACCCATGTTTTACACACTTACATGTGGTAGTTAATCATTGTAGCAGGAGTGGAAAATTATTCTATGGGACAGATGAAGATTATGGCATGTTTGTTGGGTACTTAAAAAAGGTAACTCATAACTATAATTGGCATTTCATTTATGCAAGTGATGCAGATTATTCTTACCGCTCTCAGATAAATCTAGAAGATTATGGTTGTATATTATAATGATGAGCATAATGACCATGGCAGAATCCGTATTGGGTTCTGCCTTATTTTATTTACAAAGGAAGGAGCTGGTTCAAGGATGAATGAAGTTTTAATCGCTATACTGTCAGCAGTAATAGCTATCGCAGAGAACTCGAAGGATAAAAGAAAGTAATCAGATTATGTAACAAAGAAGTGAAATCAAAGGAGGATATTATTATGGCAGCAAACGTTGAAAGCATGTTTTATGTAAGAGAGAAACCGTGGCATGGATTAGGAACAATGGTTAAAGAGGCATTAGATTCTAAGGAGGCATTGGAAAAGGCAGGACTGGACTGGAATGTATTACAGGAAGATTTATATACCGGAACAGGTAATGTGGTTATTGGCTATAAGGCGAATGTAAGAGATGTTGATAGGAAGTTACTTGGAGTGGTGAGTGACAGGTATAAGGTTATCCAGAATAGAGAGGCATTCAGATTTACAGATACACTCTTGGGAGAAGGGGTCAGATATGAGACAGCGGGTTCTTTATCTGATGGAAAAAGGGTGTGGATTCTGGCAAAATTGCCACAGCAATACATTATAGGAGGCGAGCGGATAGCTCCATATCTTGTTTTTTCAAATACCCATGATGGAAGTGGTTCAGTGAAAGTTGCAATTACTCCAATAAGAGTTGTATGCAATAATACGCTTAATCTTGCATTAAAGACAGCAAAGAGAAGTTTTAATATGATACATACCGGCAATATTTCGGATAAAATTCAGGAAGCAAGGGACACATTGTTTTTGGCAGAAGAGTATATGGACGAGCTTGGCAAAGAATTTGACATACTTAATAATTTAAAAGTGTCGGATGAAGCTGTTAGGGAGTATATTGATATTCTGTTACCAATGGATAAAAATGCCGGAAAAGTGCAGGGGAAGAATATTATAAAAATGCGCGAGAACATGGCAAAGAGATATTTTGATGCACCAGATTTGCAGGATGTTGGTAAGAATGCATATCGTTTCATAAATGCAGTATCAGATTTTGCTACACATGCAAAGCCTTTACGTAGGAGTGTTAATTATAAGGAAAATATGTTTGGTAGGACAATAGATGGAAATCCATTAATTGATAAAGCATATCAGTTAGTAAAACAAGCAGCATAATAAATAATGAGCCAGATGCGTAAAGGCATCTGGTTTTTGGAGGTGTTAAAAATGAGAGTAGTTGTAAAAACAAATAATCTGACAAAAGAAGAGTGGCTTAAGTATAGAACACATGGAATAGGAGGTTCTGATGTATCTGTTATAGCCGGTATAAATCCGTACAAATCAGTGTATCAGTTGTGGTTGGAGAAAACTCAGCAGGTTCAAGTAGGAGAAGATGAGAATGATTTTATTCATTTTGGAACTTTACTGGAGCCTATTGTAAGAAAGGAATTTACATTAAGGACAGGAATAAAGGTACGGCAAAAGCATATGCTCTTGCAGAGCGAAGAGAATCCATTTATGTTTGCAGATTTGGACGGAGTGATAAATGACAATGGAGAATTGTGTATTTTTGAAGCAAAGACAGCATCGGCTTATAAACAGGAAATATGGGAAGAGGGGGTTCCGGCAGAGTATATTCTTCAAGTTCAACACTATATGGCTGTTACGGGGGCGAAAATGACATATATAGCGGCTATAGTTGGTGGAAATCATTTCTTTTATCATATAATCGAGAGAGATGATGAACTCATAGGAAAAATCATTGCAATGGAAAAGGAATTTTGGAATAACTATGTTTTAAATGGTATTGAGCCACCTGTAGATGGTTCAGAAGCTACAACAAAGTACATCAATGATAAGTTTTGTGAATCAAATGGTACGACAATTGAACTTCCGGAGTCTGCAATATGTACCTGTGAGCAGTACGAGAAGTTGAGGGAACAGATTAAGGAGCTTGAAAATGCAAGAAATACTATGGCAAATCAATTAAAGCAGTATTTGGGAGAGGCAGAGAAGGGAACTGTTGGAGATAGGACAATATCATGGAAAACAATAAATAAAAAGAGCTTGGATACAAAGCGGCTTAGAGAAGATAATCCACAGGTGTATAAAAAGTATCTGACGCAGAGTTCATACAGAAGATTCATGGTAGCTTAGGAGGGATTGAATGGCAAAAAAAATAATATAAGACTGTTGAAGCCTAATGAAATAGAATGTCGCGTAGGGATGGCAAACGAAAAAGGCATTTCTCTCTTGTTGTATAAGGATGCCAGAGTTGATATGAAAATTCTAGATGAGGCATATGGTGCTAATAACTGGAAGAGAGAACATCTGATGATAGGAAATAATTTATATTGCATTGTCAGTGTATGGGATGAAGAAAAAAGACAATGGATATCTAAGATGGATGTTGGAAGTAAAAGCAACACAGAACAGGAAAAGGGAGAGGCATCGGATTCGTTTAAAAGAGCTTGCGTATCTATTGGAATAGGCAGAGAGCTCTATACAGCACCATTTATATGGATAAGCAGAGATAAGGTTAATTTAAAGCAGAAAAACGATAAATACGTTACATATGACAAATTTAAGGTAAGCAGTATTTTATATAATGACGAACGTGAAATAACAGGCTTAATTATATTAAACCAAAATGGACAAGAAGTTTATCGGCTTCAAAGTAACGGAACTAGTATACAGGCTGAAAATATAAATGATGCTGATATACACGAGAATGAAATAAATAAAGAATTGCAAAGAACCGGAGTGGCTTTAGATACTGTGTTAAGTCGTTATGGGGTTAATAGCATTCAGGAAATGGATGAAACTGCTTACAGAAAGGCTATAAGTGGACTAAGACGGACAAAGACAAAAGCGGCATAGTATTTTAGCAAAGTAACAGATATGACAAAATTACACATGTTGTGAATATCGTTACATGATGATATGGAAAATGGAGGTGGAACGTTGGTTATTTATATCATTGTGAAAATTATTTTCAACAAATAATTTGAAAAGAGGAAATACGATGGAAATTAATGAATTGGACAAGGTCTTAGAAAAACTCAGAGTAATTGAAAGTATTTCAGAGGTAATGATGTTATCTATGAGCGATAATGAGAAATCAGGTGACTTAGTTTCATCAGCTTATGATACTTGTCTTGACCTGATAGGCAAAGAAGCACGGCAGATTAGAAAATTGATACAGCAACAGTAAGATTTTAAGAGGGGGAGCGTATAGTATAGCTCCTCCCTCATTTAATCACTTAGTTCTTTTTTGCTTAGCCAGCTCGCGTAAGGCTGCTATAACGATGTCAATCTCGTTATCACTGCATGAGTCAATTAGAAGAGAAAGCTCATTTTTACGTTTATTATGCTCATAGGATTCATTTGTCATGAGCAGGGCATCCAGTGAAAAGTGAAGAACATCAGCTAATGCGAAAAGAACTTCAATAGAAGGTTTTCTATGCTCACTTTCAATGTGTTTTAGGTGTGTGGGCGTGATTTGTACAAGCTCGGCAAGTTGTTCTTGTGTGAGTTTATTATCTATACGTGCTTGTCTTATTGTATTTCCAAGTAAACCAGGTTTCATATATCTCTTTTAGCTCCTTTTTAATTAGCATATATGGGGAAAAAGTAATTGAAAATTAGCTTAAAGAGAATTATAATATAGCTAAAAGAGAATAATAACGTAGCTAAAAGAAGATTAAGGGGGTAAATAATATGTCATCTTATATTGTAAAATGTCCTTATTGTGGGACAACTAGGAGTGTAACACAGAATAGCCTGGTTAATTGTCATAATTGTGGAGCGTCAATGTATATAGACAATGATGGTAGAATTAAGAAATCAAAATCAGGTAAATAATTCATTTTATAGAAAGAAAATGAACTTAAAGATTAAAATTATCAGTAATAACTAAGGAGGATATCATTATGATGATACTTGTAATTTTATACATTATTTTAGGATATTGGGCAACAGGAAAAACTATATATGCAAATTCTGTTTTAATTGGAGCTTGGAATGACATATTTATAAAAAGATGTTGTATGGGTGCAATATTAGGATGGATTTTAATTCCTATTGCATTAATAAAAACGTTTTCCGATAAATAGTTTTAATTAAATGGATTACGGAGGTTGTATATAAAATGAAATGTCTTAACTGTGGAAATGAGATTGGAGAAAATGCTAAATTTTGCAATTTTTGCGGTTATAAGTTATATGAGGAGGATATGACACAAAAATGTAATATGAACTATTATGAAATTTTAGAAATTACGCCAGAGGCATCACAGGAAGTGGTTAAAGCTGCATATAGGGCGCTTGTGAAAAAATTACATCCAGATAATATGGATGGGAAGCAAGATGAATGCAGGACTATTGAAGATGTTAATATGGCATATGAAGTATTATCAGATCCAGATAGAAGAAAAAAATATGATGCTATTCTAAATGATGAAAATAGTACATATGAAACCGAGACAAATTATGACAAATATCAAGAGTCAGATGGAAATGAAGAGTTGTATGATGCGGATGATGAAGAAACATATGGCGGTTTGATAGCAGGAAGTGTTGCATCTATACTTACGTTTGGAGCGTTTCGTCATTTTGAATTTAGTACATGGGTATTGGTTGTTACAGGAATTGTAGAGGCATATTTTATTGGAAGTCTGATTGGGAAGATTATAATTGCTATTGTCAAAAATATATGCGATAACTTTGAAAAAAAAGCATATCTCGAGGAAAAAAAGGATGAAATTAAAAGCTTTTGTATGTTGGTAGTTTTGCAAGCGGTATTTATTTATTTGAAAATTAATAATTGGGTAACGAAGATATTCATGCTGATACTAATTATTACAGTTGCAAGTATTATATATTCTGCTATTAAATTAATGGTTGATCATAAGTAGTATATAAACAAGATTCATAAAATGATGAAAGGATGAAAATATGAAATGTAAAAAATGTGGAAATGTATTTTCAGAAGGGAAGTACTGTCCTGAATGTGGAACACCTATAGAGGATACAAACGTGTATGCGCCAGACTATGATTGTGAAAAAAATAATAAGCCAATAAAGAAAAAGTGGTATCAGAGGACGGGAGTTATATTATTATTATTGATATTTGTTTTTCCGGTAGGTTTATTTTTAATGTGGAAATACAAGAAAAATTGGAAATTTATTGTTAAAGCAATAATGACTATTATCGTACTTTTTTTAGCTTGGTGCATATTTAGTCCGGAAGACGATAACAATAGTGCATATAAGGTTAGGAAAAACAATGACAGTAAGGCAACCGCAGAGGTTGAAAAATCTGAGAATAGTATTTATGAGGGAATGCCCGAAAAAAGTATTGAATTAGCACTAGGTGAAGATAGAGACGATATCCCAGAACTAATTAAAGTGTCTTTTGAAGATGTAAATGATGATCAGCTTAAAAGAGAGGCACAGAAGGAAAATAATAAACTAGTAAAAAAGCAAAATCTTTTGTCAGTAAAATATATTGATGCGCAATTAACTCCTCTGGTAGATTATGGAATTTCAAAAATTGAAGACGATGTTATCCAGTCACAAGCTGAGCTTGAAGAGGTAAGTGCAGTAGCTAGTTTTGCGACAGATAAAGGAACTAAAGAACTTAAAGACGAAAAAATATATGTATGGTTACAATATAAGGTAAAGATATATGATGACAAAAGTGATAATATAGGAGAGGAATATCGTGATATTAAGGTTTCATCTACAGTATCACAAGCATTAGATTATGATTCATATGGTTATTTTTCGAATGATGATTTTATAGAAAAAACCGATATTGATTTAGTTGCTAAGGTTAAGAATATAGCAGCCGCAAACAGTCATTTTTATACACATTATACAGAATCTGGTGAAAATGGAAATGGTCCAGCTATATATTATTCAACAGAGACGAAAAAGGTTAATTATGCAAAAGTTTGTGAAGTTGATGAAATAACAATAAGAGATGAACTAAAATCAAAAAGAGGAGAATTTAAAGCAGATGATTTAAGGCAAGCTAAGGCTATAGAAGAAGAAAGCAATCAGAAATTTGAAGATTTTGTGAATATTTCAGACTATGTAAGAGAGGATGGAGCACTTAGTACTATATCAATAAAGGAAAAGGCAAATAATCAAATTACATTTTCTATATACATAGGAGCGGATGGTGCAGATTCAATTTATTGTATGGATTCAATAACCGCAAATTATGATTCTGAGAAAAATGAAGCTGTATATGAAGAGGGGGATTATAAATTAATACTTTCTCATACTGATGACGAGGAAATCTGTGTGCAAGAAATAAATAGACAAGAGGGGAACCTGTCGTTGGATGGAAATTACAGTGATATTACAAAACATGGTTATCCGATTGATGCAGGAGTTATTTTTAAAGATTCAGAATATTTCTTAATTGATGATAGCGAGTTAGAGAGTTATTCATCACAGAAACAAATTTATTCACTTGCAAGGAATGAGATATATGCTAGACATGGAAGAAAATTTAATGATGTTAAGTTGCAAAAATATTTCGAGTCTTGTCCGTGGTATAATGAAGAAATTGAACCAGATGATTTTGATGAGTCTGAATTAAGCTATACAGAAAAAGAAAATTTAAAAAGTATATCAAACTATGAGAATAGGTAAAGGTAAAAGGGGCTTATGGAGAGAAATCTTCATAGGCTTCTTTTTATATAGTGCCATGGCAGAATTTAGAGACAGTATAGCACAATTTGTACTCTTTGACTCTTATAACATTCTTGTAATAATAAGAGTAAGCGAGGTACATAGTATGGTATTTGAAGAAATCGAGAGCATAACAGAACTAAAAACACAGACAGGGGCAATATGGGATAAATACCATGAGGATGGAGGTGAGCGGTTTTATACTAAGACTAATGTAAATGAATTAAATGCAGATAGTCCATTAGACGATATTATTGATATTCTAATAAGCCATATAGATGAAAACGCTCATATCTGTTTAAAAATTTACCGCGATATAAGGAATATTTCAACAAAGCCGGAGGTTGTTCTGGATGAATTCAGAGAAACGGAAACTTATTTAATAGAAAATTTTCAAGATAGTACGTGGTTTATATTGTGCAATAAGTGTGATGATAAATATAATTGCATTATGTTTATTGCTCTGAATATACCAGGAAAAATAGTAGACAAGCGCAGGATACACCTTTATTATTAAATTTTACCGTCTGAGAAATCAGACGGCATTTTTTATGCCAGTGTTTGTTTTATATATAGTATGGCAAATAAATTGCCACAAAAATAAAAAATCGCATAAGTGGTGTCTAAAAATCGAGATGCAGTCAAAAATGTCAGGATTTATAATCAAAGAAAATAAAAAATGGAGGCATTAAATATGGCAAAAATATTTACGGAACAAAGTATAATTGGCGAAATTAAAGAGAAAATACGGTACACACACAATTTTGGTTTTGAAAATCTGAGAGGATTATTTGAAGATGTGGATTTCATACATCTCGATCATGATTATGTAGGAAATGTGTTGACCGAAGACTTTTTGACTTCACATGCTGATTTTTTGATTAATTCTTCACATCCTTGGCTTATATCTGCGCAGACCGGTACTGGAAAGTCGATTTTCATATTAAAAACTCTTTTGCCGATTGCGATGAAAAAAGGTAAAAAAATTTTATATTTAGTGAGCCGTAAGGCTCAAAAAACGCATATGAAGGTTGAGGCAATGCGTGATGATGTGAACGGAAACTTGAGAGCAGGGGATTCGTTTACTTGTAAATGCAAGGAGCTTGACCAAAATATAATAAGCTGCATTTCAGAGTTTGGATGCTTGAGAATTTTTTCATATCAGGAATTTTTATATGAATCAGAGCATATAGATTTTGCCGATTATTTATTTGCGGTTATGGATGAGGCACATTTTTTCCTTACGGATGCGGATTTCAACAGTTATACAGCAGAAATTTTGCAAAAAATAGTTACGCTATGTAAACGGTCTGTTCGAGTTTATATGAGTGCGACATTGAATGATGTCGCAGATGTGATATACAGATATGAGCGAAACAATACACCGGAAACTATGAGATTTAGGGGCTTTTTTAGATTTCATACGGTGTATATGGAGGAAAATTATTCATATTTGAATCCTATGTTTTTTAGAGAAAGAGCGGACATAATAAATCAAATCAAGGATAGCCCTAAAGAAACATCATGGTTGATTTTTATAAGGACGAAGGATGAAGGGGAGAGGCTGAGATTTGAACTTGAAAATCAAATTGAAGAAAAATGCGAATTCATTACGGCAGAAAATAATAATAAAGAAAATGAGGCGGTAATATCTATTTTAGAAGCGGAATGCTTGGAAAGTCGAATAACAATATCGACTAAGGTATTAGATCTCGGGGTCAATCTTAAAATGGATAATTTGAGGATCGTCATTTATGATGATGATCCGGTAGAAATAAAGCAGATGATAGGGAGGCGAAGAGTTGCACTAAGCGATAAAGGACAAGCCGTAAATGTTTATTTTCACATTCCGACTTTAAGTGATTTGCAAAAAAGAAAACGCAATATATTAAGCAGAATGAACAATTTTGCCGAAGTGAAAGAAAAAATCGAGCGAGGATTTTGCGATACATTACCTTTTCCGTTTTATAATATGAAGCTTCATATACTATATAACCCTCTGACAACTGAAAAGTGGAGGAAAGATGTTGCACGGTATGACCAGCTTATAGAGGATGTTCAAAAAAAGGATGAGTTGGGGGATGAATACAGTTATGCAAAAAATATTTTGCAGAATTTAAACTTGGCTCCTGAATTCAACGAATTTATGATTTTGACAAATGACGATACCCCCTCAGAAAATGAAGTACGAGCAATACTTCAAAAATGGCTTACAAGAGGCTGTTTTTCTAAAGCGGAATTTCGGGTTTTTAATGAAGAATTGCAGTCCGTTATTGGCGATCCTCGAAAGGATATACGTGCAGGACGAGATTTGCCAAAATTAAATACCAGAAACAAGCAAATTAAAGCATTTGGGATATTCATAGATAGTTTTGTAAAAAAAAACACGACCATGTACTGCTTACGTTATATTAGCCAGGAGGTTTAGAAGATGAGAAAGTTTTATGTGATTATAACCGATGATAAATTTGGGGTTTTTGATGAAAATAAGTATAAGTATACATCATTTTTTCGAGATAATATTAGCCAGGCTGAGGTTGTTGATGAGTGCGACCTTTATGAATATCTGGTCAAAATACTGGGACGAAACATTCTTGTAAAATACGGTTTTGACATGGTATATTCGATAGGACGCGTTTTTTCGTTGTGAATATTGAAGAATATGCTGGAGGTTAGCCCTCCAGCATTTCTTTTCATATGGTAGGTTTTTGAAAAATGTAGTGAAAAAGCAATTCAAACATTTTTCTTTTGGAAATCCCATTGAAGAAACTGTTGTACAAAAATCAGCATATGATTTGTAAATATCATCTTGCGGATAATTAAGAAGTTTTTTTATGCACATTAGTGATCCAAAAAAGTATATGTAGTCGGAAAAAAATTTGTACTCGTATTGTTGTATTGCCCTTTCTATTTTAATTAGGCTTTCCTTAAAGAAAGGTTCATAATCAGGTATGTCTTTTATAGAGCCATTGCAGTGGTCTATGAAGTGTATCATTTCTAAACAGGCGAATACTCTTATTTTTATTTTAATATAATATTTAGGGCAAGTGTTATTTGCTTCGATATCTTTTATAATTGATACAGATTCTTTTAAATAAGACGCAATATCTGTGATGCTATTTTTTGGGCTATAAAAATTACAAAATAGCATAAAAAGCTTATAGTGATATTGGAAACAAGAATTATTATTTATTAACTCTTCAAACAATAAGGCTATAATTGGTTTATCTTGATCTTTACTCATAAATATGTAAAATAAATTACGCTCAATATCATTTGAGATTATAAAATCAAAAATTTCCTTTTCGGCAGGAGTAAATGTATTAGCTTTTTTAACAATATCGCTATAGTTCCCTGAAATGAGCCAATCATTTTTAGGATTTTCAATCCAGTTTATGTCTTTCATAAACAATGGGATGATATTTTCAAAGGTTCGTATTTTATATTGCTTGTATGAAGATAAGGAGTAATCATATTGGAAAAGAGTATTGGCGGTGACAATATCACCACAGTTATATGAATAATATAATCCCATTATGATATATTCAGTGACCAAATGCTGAGTAGCAGATAGTTTTATATTCGTAGTTTTTTTACTTTTGGTAGCCAAAAGTTCTGATATTATTTGTTTATAAGTATTCTTGAAAATTTCCAGATTTCTTCCCGGAAAAAAATGAAATATATTTATTTTAAAATTATTGATATTTCTCTCAATGTATTTGTAGCAAGCATTAAATCTGGCTTTTTTTACTTCTATATCATCAAAAGAGACAACCAGCTGCATAATATACGGACTCATTTTTAATCGTATAATATTATTTTCTATGGAAATCCAGCCTGTTTTGCTCAAATTGGCAAAGTCTGGTTTTGTAATGTTATATATTTCTTGAAGCTCATTTAGTGCAAAATTGGCATTGTGAGTCATGATAAGGAAATATAAAATTTGTTTATCTGCCGTGGAAAGGGATAAATCAATATATTTTAGAGCCTTTTTAATATGACCATCAAAAGTTGTTGCGGAGCTATCAATAGCGGATGTAACACGATATTTTTTGGTGAGTTCAGATACATTTTTATATGATAAGCAAGAGGCTTCTTCTAATAAATCATCATGCACTTTATATACGAAATCCAGAATTTTATCATTGTGACCAGATATTTGTAGGTAGCGCATTGTATCTTCTATAGTTTTTAAAATATGCATTTCCCCATTTACGCAATTGTATATTTCTTGAAATAAGGTTATGAATACATTATCTACATTATAGAATGTAGATAGAATATGTATCCAGTTAGTGCAACTTAAAGGTGAAATGGTAATGTGATTTGGATATTTATTGGTTCGAGGAACGATATTGTCAGCTATAGCAATATAATGACCTGTGTAGATATTTAAGTTATTTATCACAGAGTCAATTTTATCTATAGGAATATTATCAATAATCAGGGTGCTATTGGGAGGTAAATAAGCACTACACCCACGAATATTAATATATTCTTCTAAAGACATTTTAGAAAGGTCTGGCTCATCGCCTAAAGGTACATAAATGTTTAAGTATTTCCATATTTCTGCATCTAGTAGAAAAATAAGTTTACTTTTCCAGTTGGAGTAAGATGTATATATTATGGTGGTGGAATCTTTTGGTAACGAATGGATAGCGAAGGTCGTTTTACCTGTATATTTTTCACCATCTATCAAAATACGGGAGTATTCACTGAAAATGTTTGCAAAGTTATCTTCGAGAGAGGTGTCAGAAAAATTATCAGTATGATATTCGTAATGTTCTATATCCTGTGGGAGCGTAGAGATGGTTAGGCTTCCTTTGGTTATAATTGCAAGAGCAGTAGTTATAATGACATCAATTGTATCAGCTATGTTCAGTTTTGGAGGAATAAACTTTTCACGTATTGCGTCTTTCAGAGTATCCCAGTGTTCTTTAGAAAAATCATCTTTTAATGATTTAACGTTGTCATTATCGTCATATGATATATCAATTTTATCCCAGAATAATTCTGAATTGTAAAATTTATCAGGAGTAAAATTTTGTTTTACTTGTAATAAAGTTTCTTTTGACATGCTAGAGCGTAGCAGTATTTTATACTCCCTAGGGGTTAAATTTGTTTTAACTTCTTTTTTATAGCGTTTATCAATATTCTTGTCTGAAGGCAGTTGCCCTTCTGTTGTATCTGTTAAACGGGAGAACGTACATCTCCAATTATAGCCATTTAATAGAAAAGATAGAATTTCAGTATCTGAAAAATTGGCACATTTTGCTTTCATTTTCTCCCTTATTTTAGGTGGTAAGATATTTTCTTTTATTAAACATATTAAATCAAACAAATTGTTGTTTTTTTTGAAATTCGCAGTCATAGTGTCTAATCCTTTCGATGCGCATTTTATTGTGGTGTGATACCCTTATTCTAACATAAAAGATGCATTTTTTAATTGCATATCATAAAAATGTAATAAAAATCAAGTTTGATGTTAGAAAGGAGCAATAAAATGGGCGTAAAAGAGGAAAAAAAGGTGCCGATATATGAAAAACTCAATTTAACGATAGAGGAAGCGGCACTATATTCAGGCATTGGACAGAAACGCATACGAAAGCTTGCAAAGCGCAATGATGCGGATTTTGTACTGTACTGTGGACGGAAGCTGTTAATAAAGCGCAAATTGTTTGATGATTACCTGGAACATGAAGTTGTTATCTAAGAGAGGAGGGCTGTTCGATCTTTGAACAGCCTTTTTGAATGTATATTACGTGATCGGAGGATATATATGAGACGAAAGAGTAGTGGAGGACTGGCACTAAAAACAGGAGAGTATGAGAAAAAAGAGGGGGGATTTGTTTATCGTTGGACGGATGTCAGTGGTAACAGGCATTCAGTAGGAGCAAAGACTCTTAATGAATTACGTAAAAAAGAGAGACTTGTCATGGAAGAGCAGGTAAAGGGAATATCAAGAAGCAGTAATACGCTTTATGAGCAAGTCAATTTATATCTTTCAACAAAAGTTACATTAGCACCATCGACATTATCAAATTATAGGTATTACCTTGAACATACAATAGCTAATGCAAGTATATGGAAAATACGCATTGTTGATTTAAAAAGTTCAGATGTATTGAAATTTTATGCCGATTTGATAAAGACAGATAATTATTCTGTAGGTACAATTAAAATACTTCATAAGCTGATACATCCGGCATTAGATATGGCTGTTAAGGATCGACTTATATATAATAATGTATCAGATGGTTGTCTAAAAGACTATAGAGATGAAGACGAGAAAAAATATGCACTAACAATAGAAGAAAAGCAAGAGTTTTTAAGGCGAGTGGAACAAAAATGGGCATTGTATTTACCTTTTGTGAAGTTTCTTTTTGCAAGTGGAGTAAGACTTTCAGAAGCTATCGGACTTACTTGGGCAGATGCGGATGAAAGTAAAGGCTACATTGACATCAATCATCAGGTGCAATACCGCAAAATTGGTGATAAAGCAATTAGATATGCTTCAAAGACGAAAACCAGTGCCGGAACACGTAAAATTCCTATCACACCGGAAATCAAGAAAATACTTGATGAACAGCGTGTCATTGCTAAAAATATTAAAATTCCAGTTGACTATGATGTTGATGGATATAAGAATTTTGTTTTTGTATCATCTGTGGGGAAATGTATTAGCCATAGCTCTGTGCAAAGTATGATGAGACGATTATCGCGCAATACAAAGAAGAACGATATTAAAATAAGAAATGTATCACCTCATATATGCAGGCATACATATATTACAGAAATGGCTATGAAAGGCTGTGACATGAAAGTACTCCAAGCCTTAGTTGGACAAAAGGATATACGTGTGACTTATAACATATACAATCATCTCGATGATAATAGAATACAGGGCGAACTTGAGAGACTCGGTTTGCTCTGAGACGAATTATTTGGTGACAAAAGAGTGACATTTTGGTGACAAAATAAGACATAGCCTGCAAGTTTATGCCATTAAGCAAAATATGGACAGATAATCAGTAATGCCGTAAATTGTTGAAAAATAAAGGAAAAACACCTTGACAAAACACTTCAAAGTGCATATCATAAGTTTGTAAAAAAAATAGGAATTCTTCAGGGCAGGGTGCGATTCCCTACCGGTGGTACAGCCCACGAGCCGCAAGGCATGATTCGGTGTGATTCCGAAGCCGACAGTATAGTCTGGATGAGAGAAGATTATTAGGTGTCATTACACTGTGATATTAAGTCCCGGAAGATTTTCTTCCGGGATTTTTTAAAGCCGCTATTCAGATTTCAGATAGCTGCACTCACAATATCCTCAGGATTCCTTAAGCATCAAAGGAGTGTAAAATGGACGTAACAACAAACAACACAAAATCAAAAGTAAACATCAGACTTTTAGTCGGCACAGGAATGTTAAGCGGACTTGCATTTGTACTTCAGTATCTCGAGTTTCCAATTCCAATCATGCCGTTTTTTATTAGGTTTGATTTTTCAGACCTGCCTGCACTTATCGGAGCATTTGCATACGGACCGTTAGCAGGAGTGATTGTAGAGTTTATCAAGAACCTGCTTCACTGTACAGTAACACAGAGCTTTACGGTAGGAGAGCTTTCAAACTTTATTCTCGGAGCAGTATTTACAGGAACGGCAGGGCTTATATACAAGAAGAACAAGACTAAAAAGGGTGCCATCATTGGTGCGATAGTCGGCTCGGTTATAATGGGAATCATCAGCTTCCCGTCAAACCTGTTTATTGTATATCCAGCATATGAGAAGTTTACACCAATAAATGAAATCATGGATGCATACAGCAAACTTCTCCCATCAGTAGGCAAGCTGTGGCAGGCACTTTTAATATTCAATGTTCCGTTTACCATCGTAAAGGGACTTATATCAACACTTATCACAGTGCTTATATACAAGAGACTGTCACCGGTTTTAAAGGGCAGAGGATAGAGAAAATACCTGACACAATATATATTAGTCACAAACATAAAGAGCGCAGTCAATTGCGCTCTTTTCTTTTTTTAAAAGGAATGTTATAATAAACCCAAATATTTAGTTGGGAGCAGGACATGAAGCTTGAATTTGATGTAAAAGTAACAGAAAAAGATTTATATTCATTTAATATAGAGCAGGCGTACAAGGGCAGTCAGGGTGTCATATCATTGCTGTTTGCTGTGCTCTTGGCTGCGGCAGCAGTGTTAAGCGCACAAAAAGGCAATACGGAGTATGTGGTGCTTTATATTATAGTTGGTATTCTGGTGCTGCTATATGTGCCGTTTTCACTCAAGGGCAGGGTAAAGATGATTATGAAGACAAATGAAGTTTTCTCAAAGCCACTGCATTTTGAGATAGATGAAAAGAACATAAAAGTAAGCCAGGGCGAGGAGATGGCGCAGCTTCCGTGGGAGCAGGTGTACAGATTCGTGGCAAATGATAAGAGGATACTTATATTCAGCAACAGGAAGAATGCATACATTCTCTCAAAGGAGCAGCTGGGCGACCGCTATGAGCCGTTAAAGGAGCTGGCAGGCAGTACACTGGAGAAATACAGACTGAAAATCAAATAAACAAAAACAGATATAAGATAAAAGATAAAATAAATAGATAAGGGTATAAGCTGGTAATATGAGTAGTGAAGGAAATATAACAGTAATAGAAAGCTTTTCGGCAGATGATACGCATGCACTTGGGGTTACGCTTGGACAGCAGGCAAAGCCCGGGGATGTGTGTACACTTGTAGGTGATTTAGGAGTGGGTAAAACAGTGCTCACGCAGGGCATAGCAGAGGGGCTTGGCATCACAGAGCCGATAAACAGCCCTACATTTACCATAGTGCAGGTGTACGAGGAGGGGAGGCTTCCGTTTTATCATTTCGATGTATACAGGATTGGTGACATCGAGGAGATGGATGAAATAGGCTATGAGGATTATTTCTACGGAGATGGGCTTACGATGATAGAATGGGCAAATCTAATCGAAGAGATACTCCCAAAGAAGAGAAAAGAGATTACTATTGAAAAAGACCTGGAAAAAGGCTTTGACTATAGAAAAATAACAATAAAAGAGGTTTTATAATGAAGATACTTGCGCTTGACAGCTCAGGGCTTGTGGCCAGTGTGGCTGTCGTATCGGACGATAATCTGATAGGAGAATACACGATAAATTATAAAAAGACACATTCGCAGACACTTCTTCCGATGCTTGATGAGGTGGCTAAGATGACAGAGCTTGACCTTAAGACAATAGATTTTATTGCAGTCTCAGCAGGACCTGGATCGTTTACAGGGCTTCGTATAGGCTCTGCGACGGCGAAGGGGCTTGCACTGGCACTGGATAAGCAGATAGTTTCTGTGCCTACTGTAGATGCGCTTGCATACAATCTGTGGGGCAGTGCAGATGTTGTGTGTCCGATTATGGATGCAAGAAGGCAGCAGACCTATACAGGGCTGTATGATTTTACTGATGGCAGGATGAATACCATTTTGCCACAGTGCGTAGTGATGATAGAAGAGATAGTTGACCAAATCAATGAGCTCGGCCGCAGGGTGATTTTCCTTGGAGACGGAGTGGATGTGTTCAGGGATTATATTAATGAGCACGTAAAGGTGGACTATGACTTTGCGCCTGCCATGTGCAATAAGCAAAGAGCATCGGCTGTAGCATGTCTTGGACAGGTGCTCTATGAGCAGGGCAGGGCAGAAAATGCAGCAGACCATAAGCCTGAGTATCTCAGATTATCACAGGCGGAGAGAGAGAGACAGGAAAAGGAGAGAGATTTTAGAATATGATAATAAGACCCATGGAGCCGGAGGATGCAGACTCGGTGGCGCAGATAGAAAAAGACAGCTTCACACAGCCCTGGAGCAGACAGGGATTTTTGGATGCCATGAGGCTTCCGGAGAATATCATGCTTGTGGCACAGGAGGATGGCGAGATACTGGGGTATCAGTGCACCTACGTGTCATTTGATGAGGGAGAGCTGACCAATATAGCAGTCAAAAAATCAGCACGAGGAAAAGGTGTGGGTGCACATCTTATCAGATGCCTGCAGGAAAAGGCAAAAGAGTCAGGTGTTGAGCGCATTGTGCTCGAAGCCAGGGTGACTAATGAGGCTGCGATATCACTGTATCAGAAGATGGGGTTTGTAAACCTTGGAATCAGAAAAAATCTATATGAGCATCCGGTAGAGGACGGTGTCATCATGTCCTATACTGCGGAGGAAAATTTATGTTAGACGTGTGTTTACTTGGAACAGCAGGCATGATGCCTTTGCCAAACAGATGGCTTACGGCACTTTCACTAAAATATAACGGCAGCAATATACTTATTGACTGCGGTGAGGGAACGCAGATTGCGATGAAGGAGGCCGGAATCAATTTCAAGCCGATAGATATTTTATGCATCACCCACTTTCATGCAGACCATATCAGCGGATTGCCGGGGCTTCTGCTTACTATGGGAAATGCGGAACGCACCGAGCCGCTTACCATTATTGGACCTAAGGGGCTTACAAGGGTTGTCACTGCACTTCGGACGATTGCGCCGGAGCTGCCTTTTGAGATAAAATGCATAGAGCTCAATGAGCAGGATGAATATTTTGAGATGAACGGATATCATATACATGCATTCCGCGTAAAGCATGCGGTGCTGTGCTATGGCTATTCGGTTGAGATAAAGCGTAGTGGCAGATTTTCCGTGGAAAGAGCAAAGGAAAAAGAAATTCCGATGCGCCTTTGGAATCCTCTTCAGAAAGGCAATACCGTTGAATTTGAGGGCAGAGTGTATACTCCGGATATGGTGCTTGGACCTGCAAGAAAGGGCATAAAGGTCACATATTGTACGGACTCAAGGCCACTTGAGCACATAGTGGAGGCAGCAGAGGGATCAGACCTTTTTATCTGCGAGGGCATGTATGCTGAAAAGGAAAAGATAGTAAAAGCAAAGCAGTATAAGCATATGACCTTTTACGAGGCAGCAGACATGGCAAAGAGAGCCGGCGTGAAGGAGCTGTGGCTTACACATTTTTCCCCGTCACTTGTCCGTGCAGAGGATTATATGCCACAGGTGAGGGATATTTTTGCAAACGCATATCTTGGAAAAGATGCAAAGAGTGTGGAGCTCATGTTTGACGAGGACTAAGGAGGGGCGATATGAAGAAAACAGGTATAGTTATTTTAACAATAGCGCTGATTGCTGCGATATGTGGTTCGTTTTATGTCGTAAACGACAAGTCTAAAAGGGCTAATCAAAAGGAAAAGGTACTGACCGAGGTACAAAGAATAACAACTAAGGATCTCGACAAGAACTATCCGCAGACACCTCGTGAGGTGGTGAAGCTTTATAACAGGATTGTGAAGTGCTACTATGGTATGCAGTATAGCGATGAAGAGCTTGATGCACTCACCGACCAGGCGCTTAAGCTTTTTGATGACGAGCTTGCAGCAAACAATCCAAAGGATACCTACAAACAGTCTGTCACGGCAGATGCGCAAAGCTACAAGGACCAGGGCGTTACACTTGCTCAGACTGGAGTGTGTGACAGCAATGATGTAAAATATGTCACCGATAATGGTAGTAAAATTGCATATGTCAAGGCATCATACTTCATGAAGGAGGGCAGCTCGTATTCTAAGACATATCAGGAATATGTACTCAGGCAGGATAAGGAAGGCTGTTGGAGGATTCTTACATTTTATAAGATTGCTGCAGATTCTGATACGGAAACAGAATAGAGTAATATAATTAAGATTGGTGTAATAAAATGACAGAAAATACAGAAACAAAAAAAGAAATTAAAATACTTGCAATTGAAAGCTCATGCGACGAGACTGCGGCGGCAGTTGTAGTAAATGGACGTGATCTGAGAAGTAATGTGATTTCATCGCAGATAGCTCTTCATACTTTATATGGAGGGGTAGTACCGGAGATAGCTTCCAGAAAGCATATTGAGAAAATTAATCAGGTCATAGAGCAGGCACTTTCAGATGCACAGATGACACTCGACGATATAGACGCAATAGGCGTAACATATGGTCCGGGGCTCGTAGGAGCACTGCTTGTAGGCGTGGCAGAAGCAAAGGCTATAGCATACGCAAGAAACATTCCTCTTGTCGGAGTGCACCATATAGAGGGACATATCAGCGCAAATTATATAGAAAATAAAGACTTAGAGCCGCCATTTCTGGCACTCGTCGTATCAGGAGGACACACGCATCTGGTGAGAGTGGTAGATTACGGTAAATATGAGATCCTCGGACGCACGAGGGATGATGCGGCAGGAGAGGCATTTGACAAGGTAGCGAGAGCAATAGGACTTGGCTATCCGGGCGGTCCTAAGATAGAAAAGGTTTCGCATGAGGGTGACCCGCACAGCATAGAGTTTCCGAGAGCAAAGATTGTGGGCGGAGTTTATGATTTCAGCTTTAGCGGACTTAAATCGGCAGTACTCAATTATTTAAACGGCTGCAGGATGAAGGGACTGGAAATAAACCGGGCAGACGTGGCAGCATCGTTCCAACAGGCGGTTACAGATGTGCTTGTCGGACACGCTGAGAATGCCATAGATGAGTTTAAAATGGACAAATTTGCCATTGCGGGAGGCGTTGCTTCTAATGGTATTATCCGTCATGCGATGGAGGAAATGTGCGCGCGCAAGGGTGTTAAATTCTATCGTCCGTCACCGATACTGTGTACAGACAATGCTGCTATGATAGGTGCGGCAGCATACTATGATTTTATAGCAGGTAAGAGGTCCGGACTTGATCTGAATGCGGTTCCGAATCTAAAGCTTGGTGAATGATTCTGTAATTGCTTCCGGTTACACCGGTGTGCAAACATAATGTGCAGATTTATCATGGATAGGAAAATAAAGGAATATGGATAAGAAGAAATACACAGCAATCATACTGTCAGCCGGTACAGGAAGCCGGATGAAAAGTAATATGCCAAAGCAGTATATGGAGCTTTTGGGGCAGCCTGTGATTTATTATAGTATAAAAGCATTTGAGGATAGTCCGGTGGATGAAATAGTCATAGTCTGCAGTGCAGATTATATTGAGTATTTCAGACATTCGATAATTGAAAAATATGGCTTTAAGAAAGTGAAAGCAATAGTGCAGGGGGGCAAAGAGCGCTACAACTCTGTATATGAGGGGCTTAAAGCAGCAAACGGCACGGACTATGTGCTGATCCATGACGGCGCACGCCCTCTGGTGGATAATGAAATAATAGTTCGTTCTATGCATACGGTTGAAAAAGAAAAAGCATGCGTAGCAGGAATGCCTGTAAAGGACACAATAAAGGTGTCAGATGAATTGGGATATTCAGCAAATACTCCTGACAGGAAAAGCCTGTGGCAGATTCAGACACCGCAATGCTTTGAATATGATTTGCTGGCTCAGTCCTATGATAAGCTGTTTAGTGACATGTCATATGGGAAAAATGTGCCGGCAATTACGGATGATGCAATGATAGTAGAGTATGGGAGTGACACAAAAGTAAAGCTCATAGAGGGCTCGTATGAAAATATAAAGGTCACAACTCCTGAAGATATGGGGATTGCAGAACTTTTTTTAAAGAAACGCAGAAAAATGTAAAAAAAATAGAAATTAGTGTTGACATATTGTAACATTGATGATAATATAAATCCTGCGCTGAACAAGTGCAGACAACTAAACAATTAAGTATTAATTGTGACACGCAGGGGTATCGAAGTGGTCATAACGAGGCGGTCTTGAAAACCGTTTGTCCGCAA
>OGPZ01000027.1_pt1 | contig 117909 bp, 109 predicted proteins | sample 1553111 | NCBI WGS metagenome assembly OGPZ01 (sample SAMEA2579968, study PRJEB22360) | human gut metagenome
GGATTTTCAGGCATTGGTAGAGGAATATACGGAAGTAGTGAAATTCTCCAGCGGCATGAACGCTCTGAGTGATGAGCAAACAAACCAGATCAAAGACGAAGTATGGAGAGCATACGTAAACAATAAATTGATTGAGAACGAAGCTGAAAAGTTGGGCTTGACTGTCTCTAAGGCAGAACTTCAGGCTATTATCGATGCCGGTGCACATCCGATGCTGCAACAAACACCGTTCCGTAACCCGCAAACCGGTGCTTTCGACAAGGATATGCTGAAGAAGTTCCTGGTGGACTATTCTAAGATGAATAAGGCTCAGATGCCGGCTCAATATGCAGAATACTACGAGTCTATGTATAACTTCTGGGCTTTCGTTGAAAAGTCGCTTATCCAGGCACGTCTGCAAGAAAAATACCAGGCTTTGATCACGAAGTCATTGTTCTCTAACCCTGTTGAGGCTGAAGATGCTTTCAATGCACGTGTAGATCAGTCCGACTTGTTGTTGGCCGCTGTTCCTTACTCTTCTATCGTGGACTCTACAATCGTCATCAAGGAATCCGATTTGAAAGAAGCATACGACAAGAAGAAAGAACAGTTCAGACAGTATGTGGAAACCCGTAACATTAAGTATATCGACGTACAGGTTACCGCAAGTCCGGAAGATAAAGCCGATATCCAGAAAGAAGTGGAAGAATATACGGCACAGTTAGGAGAAACTTCTTCCGATTATGCAAACTTCATCCGTTCAACCGGTTCTACCCAGCAGTATACCGACCTGTATTATACCGACAAAGCATTGCCGGCTGATGTTGTTGCCCGTCTGGATTCAGTGAAAGTCGGCGAGGTTTATGGCCCTTACTACAATGCGTCGGACAATACGATCAACTCTTTCAAGAAACTGGCTACTGCCGCTATGGCAGACTCCATCCAGTTCCGTCAGATTCAGATTACGGCTGGAGATGATGCCAAGACCAAGACTTTGGCTGACAGCGTTTATAACGCTATCAAGGGTGGTGCTGACTTTGCAGAAATAGCTAAGAAGTATGGCCAGACAGGTGAGCCTACCTGGATTTCTTCCGCTAATTACGAAGGAGCCCAGATTGACGGTGATAACTTGAAGTATATTGCAGCCGTTACTTCTTTAGGACAGAACGAACTGGCTAACCTCGCTTTGGGACAGGCAAACGTTATTCTGCAGGTAATGAGCAAGAAGGCTGTAAAGGATAAATACAAAGTGGCTGTTATCAAGCGTCCGGTTGAATTCAGCAAGGAAACTTATAGCAAGGCATACAATGATTTCAGCCAATTCATTGCTGCTAATAATACATTAGAGAAACTGGCTGCCAATGCGGAAGATGCCGGTTACAGACTGTTGGATAGAACAGACTTGTATAGCTCGGAACATGCTATCGGTGGTGTAAAAGGTACAAAAGAAGCCTTGAGATGGGCGTTTACGGCAAAAGCCGGTGAAGTGTCCGGATTGTATGAATGTGGCGAAAGCGACCACATGATGGTAGTGGCTGTTACAGGCATTGCTCCGGAAGGCTATCGCCCGTTGTCTATGGTTAAAGAACAGCTGAGAAGCGAAATCCTCCGCGACAAGAAAGCCGAGAAGATCATGGCGGATATGAAGGCTGCCGGTGCAACTTCTTTCGATCAGTATAAGAATATGGCAAATGTTGTCAGCGACTCTGTAAAACACGTCACTTTTGCAGCTCCGGCTTATGTTCCGGTATTGCGCAGCAGTGAGCCGTTGGTAGGCGCTTATGCTTCAACTGCCGAGTTGAACAAATTGAGCGCACCTATTAAGGGTAACGGCGGTGTATTTGTTCTCCAGCCCTATGCCAAGGAAAAGTTGAGCGAGACTTACGATCAGAAAACAGAGGAGACCACCCTGGAGAATATGCACGCACGCATGGCAGGGCAGTTCATCAATGACCTGTATCTGAAAGCAGAGGTAAAAGACAACCGTTATCTGTATTTCTAAGAAAACAGTATAAACTTACAATACTTGGAAAGCCGTTCGATAAATGTCGAACGGCTTTTTTTCATTTGTGCAACTTTATTCATACCTTTGCAAATGGTAATTTATCCGGCGGATGGATTATCGCTTTTATCGTAAATATATAATTTAGAATGAAACAACCTCTTTTAGGTCTTACATTAACCGAACTTCAGGCAGTAGTGAAGAATCTGGGGATGCCCGGATTTGCTGCTAAACAGATTGCTTCGTGGCTATACGGCAAGAAAGTAGCTTCCATAGATGAAATGACGAATCTGTCGTTGAAACACCGGGAACTGCTGAAAGATATATATGAAGTGGGAGGTGAAGCGCCGGTGGATGCCATGCGGTCGGTGGACGGTACGGTGAAGTACCTCTATCGCGTAGGAGAAGGGCATTATGTGGAAGCTGTCTACATTCCGGAAGAGGACAGGGCTACGCTGTGTGTATCTTCTCAGGTTGGCTGCAAGATGAATTGCAAGTTTTGCATGACAGGTAAGCAAGGATTTACCGGCAACTTGACTGCCGGTCAGATTATCAATCAGATAAACTCTCTGCCCGAACGCGACAAGCTGACCAATGTGGTTATGATGGGCATGGGAGAGCCTTTGGACAACCTCGATGAGGTGCTGAAAGCATTGGAGGTGATGACCGCATCCTACGGTTACGGTTGGAGTCCGAAACGGGTCACACTTTCTTCCGTAGGGCTTCGTAAAGGCTTGCAACGCTTCGTTGAAGAGTCGGACTGCCATTTGGCAATCAGCCTGCACTCCCCGGTTCCCCAGCAACGGCGTGAACTGATGCCTGCGGAAAAGGCTTTTTCCATTACCGAGATTGTAGAACTGTTAAGAAACTATGATTTTAGCAAACAACGCAGACTATCTTTCGAGTATATTGTTTTTAAAGGAGTGAACGATTCATTGCTGTATGCCAAAGAATTGTTGAAGTTGTTGCGCGGCTTGGATTGCCGCATTAATCTGATCCGTTTCCATGCTATTCCGGGAGTGGATCTGGAAGGAGCCGATATGGAGACCATGACAGCGCTTCGCGATTATCTGACATCACATGGATTATTTACTACCATTCGTGCTTCTCGCGGTGAAGATATATTTGCTGCATGCGGTATGCTTTCAACGGCCAAACAAGAGGGGAATAAAGAAGAATTAATATAAATTATTAACTTTGACGTCAAGCTTATATGGCTTTTTCGTAGCTTTGTAAAAACTAAAATACATGGATATATGAAGAGACACCTGTTTTATTTAAGTATGGCCCTGGTACTCGCGCTGTTCTCAGCGTGCGGTAATGGCAAGAAGGGTGTGTTTACTCCGACATCAAGTGGCCGGGCGTATGAAATTCTGGTAGTGGTTGATCAGGGACTGTGGGAACGTCCTGCCGGTCGCGCACTTTATGATGTGCTTGATTCCGATGTACCGGGATTGCCGCAGTCGGAACGTTCATTCCGCATTATGTACACTTCTCCCTCCAACTATGATGCCACCTTGAAGCTGATCCGTAATATTATCATCGTCGAGGTGAACAAGGATCTGTACACGCAGCCCAAATTCAAATATGCAAAGAATGTATATGCTGCTCCGCAGTCTATTCTGACTATTCAGGCGCCGGACGAGGAATCTTTTGAAAAGTTTGTGGAAGAAAACAAACAGGTGATTATAGATTTCTTTACTCGTGCCGAGATGAACCGCCAAATTTCAGTGCTGGAGAATAAACACAGTGACTATGCTTCTACAAAAGTGAAGAGCATGTTCGACTGTGACGTGTGGATACCCGGTGAACTGACCGCAAGCAAGCAGGGGGAAAACTTCTTTTGGGCAGGAACGAATGCGGCTACCGGTGATCAGAACTTTGTCATCTATTCTTATCCTTATACAGACAAGGATACATTTACGAAGGAGTACTTCGTGCATAAGCGGGACTCTGTGATGAAAATCAACATTCCCGGTGCGAGCGAGGGCATGTACATGGAAACGGACTCGCTGATGACGGATGTGCGCCCTATCAGTGTGCAGGGTGAATATGCTTTGGAAGCCCGCGGCCTGTGGCGTGTGAAGGGTGACTATATGGGTGGTCCGTATGTGTCTCATGTCCGTTTGGATAAGGCTAATCAGCGCATTATCGTATCTGAAATATTTGTATACTCGCCCGATAAGATGAAACGTAACCTGGTGCGCCAGATGGAAGCGTCATTATATACGCTCAAATTGCCGGGAAGCAAACAGGAAGGAAACGAAATGCCTTTGGCTATAACAAAAAAAGATTCTATTAAAACAGAAAAATAAGAATGGAAGATAACAAAATAAGAATCGGCATAACTCAAGGAGATATAAACGGAGTGGGATATGAAGTGATTTTAAAGACCTTCTCGGATCCCACAATGCTGGAGTTATGCACTCCGATTATTTACGGTTCGCCCAAGGTGGCTGCCTATCATCGCAAATCACTGGACTTGCCGACGAATTTCAGTATTGTAAATTCTGCGTCCGAGGCTGCGCCGAATCGTTTGAGTGTTGTGAACTGTACGGATGATGAAGTGAAGGTTGAGTTCTCCAAACCCGACCCTGAGGCGGGCAAGGCCGCACTTGGCGCTTTGGAGAAAGCGATTGAGGAATACAAGGCAGGACTGATTGACGTTATTGTCACTGCTCCTATCAACAAACATACCATACAGTCGGAAGAGTTTTCTTTCCCCGGCCATACGGAGTATATTGAAGAGAAGCTGGGCAATGGCGGGAAGGCTTTGATGATTCTGATGAAAGACGATTTCCGGGTGGCATTGGTGACCGGGCATATTCCTGTAAGGGAGATTGCATCGACGCTTACCAAGGAACTTATACAGGAGAAGCTGGCGATCTTCAACCGTTCGTTGAAGCAGGACTTTGGCATAGGAGCGCCGCGCATTGCCGTACTTTCTCTGAACCCGCATGCCGGTGACGACGGTCTGTTGGGGACGGAGGAACAGGAGATAATTATTCCTGCCATTAAAGAACTGGCTGAAAAAGGTATGTTGTGTTACGGCCCTTATCCTGCCGACGGCTTTATGGGTTCCGGTAACTTTACCCATTTTGACGGTGTATTGGCAATGTATCACGACCAGGGACTCGCTCCATTCAAGGCATTGGCTATGGACGAAGGTGTGAACTATACTGCAGGACTTCCGGTAGTACGTACTTCTCCTGCGCATGGTACGGCCTACGATATTGCCGGAAAAGGACTTGCCTCTGAAGACTCGTTCCGCCAGGCTGTCTACGTGGCAATCGACGTGTTCCGTAACCGCCTGCGTGAAAAGGAAGCACATGCCAATCCTCTGCGGAAACAGTATTACGAGAGACGTGACGACAGTGATAAACTGAAACTCGATAGTGTAGAAGAAGATTTGTAGTATGACGAAAGCGGAAATACAACAAGTAAAATTACGTTTTGGCATCATTGGTAATAACGAGGCACTGATGCGTGCCATTGATATTGCCATTCAAGTAGCTCCTACCGATCTGTCGGTGCTGATTACCGGAGAGAGTGGTGTGGGTAAGGAGAGCTTCCCGCAGATTATACACCAGTACAGCCGGAGGAAGCATGGGCAATACATCGCCGTAAACTGTGGCGCTATTCCTGAAGGAACGATCGATTCGGAACTTTTCGGTCACGAGAAAGGCGCTTTTACCGGTGCTATCGGTGAACGGAAAGGTTACTTTGGAGAAGCGGACGGCGGAACGATTTTCCTTGATGAGGTAGGGGAGCTCCCTATGTCTACGCAAGCGCGTCTGCTTCGTGTGCTCGAAACGGGCGAGTTCATCAAGGTGGGTTCCTCTAAGGTGGAGAAGACGAACGTGCGTATTGTGGCTGCCACTAATGTGAATTTTACACAGGCGATTGCCGACGGACGTTTCCGCGAAGACTTGTATTACCGTCTTAATACTGTGCCTATTCAGGTCCCGGCCCTGCGTGAACGTGGAGAGGATGTGGTGTTGCTGTTCCGCAAGTTCGCATCGGACTTTGCCGAGAAATACCGTATGCCTGCCATTCAGTTGACCGAGGATGCCAAACAGGTATTACTGGCATATGCATGGCCCGGTAACGTACGCCAACTGAAGAATATAACGGAGCAGATTTCTATCATTGAAACGAATCGAGAGATCAATGCTTCTATTTTGAAGAATTATTTGCCCGAACAGAGCAATTCGCAGCGTCTGCCCGCCCTGTTAGGCGCAAAGAACGAGGGAAAGAGTTTTGAGAGTGAACGCGAAATACTGTATCAGGTGCTTTTTGACATGCGTCAGGACGTTACCGAGTTGAAGAAACTGGTACACGAGATCATGACTGAACGCGCATCGGTGGGGAATCAGGCTGTAACGCCTGCCGCCTATTATACGCCTGCACCTGCCGTAGTGACCTCTGTGCCTGCCGCCGGAGTGCCCACTATAATACACCCATCCGTAAAGTCTGCTCCTGAAATGGATGATGATATTCAAGATACGGAGGAGTACGTGGAGGAATCCCTCTCGCTGGACGAAGTGGAGAAGGAGATGATACGTAAGGCGCTTGAAAGGCATCATGGAAAACGCAAAAGTGCGGCTAAGGATCTGAACATATCAGAACGCACGCTATACAGAAAGATAAAAGAATATGGATTGGATTAAGAAAATAACACTGGCGGCAGCGTTAGCGGGCTTGGTGTGCGTAGTGTATTCCTGCCGCATCTCCATGGGACTTGCCCCGATCAGCTCTATTGATTATAGCAAAGTAAAGACTATCACGATTGCCGAATTTCCTAATCGTGCGGAATATGTGTATGCTCCCATGACTACGGAGTTCAACCAGAAACTCAAGGATATGTTTATCCAGCAGACCCGTCTGCAACTGGTGAACGCCAACGGCGATTTGGAAATAGACGGTGAGATAACAGGCTATAACCAGTATAACGAAGCTGTTGCCGCCGACGGCTTTTCTTCTAAAGTGAAGCTGACCATGACCGTTAATGTGCGCTATGTGAACAACACCAACCATGAGGAAGACTTTGAACAACAGTTCTCCGCTTTCCAGACTTACGACTCGTCCTTGTTGCTGACAGATGTGCAGGATGACTTGATAAGCAAGATGATAAAAGATATCACAGAACAAATATTTAACTCAACCGTAGCTAACTGGTAACCGAGGAATGACTTCTGCCTATTTGCAACAATGGATACAACATCCTGAAATGTTGAATAAGGACACTCTGTACGAGCTTCGTACGTTAGTGGCCCGGTATCCTTATTTCCAGTCACTCCGGTTGTTATATCTGAAGAACCTCTACCTGCTGCATGACATCACGTTTGGTGCGGAATTGCGTAAGGCTGTGCTGTATGTGGCGGACAGGCGTGTTTTGTTCTACCTGATAGAAGGCGACCGCTACACGCTGAAATCCCGAAAACCGTCTTTGCTTTCTTCCAAAGTGCTGGAAGAAGAGCCTAGTGTGGACCGTACGCTTTCTTTAATAGATGCTTTCTTGGCAACCATTCCTGAAGAACATTCTCAGGTTACGGAGTTGGACTATACAATGGACTACACCACTTACTTGTTGCAAGATGACGGGCAGTCGGATTCCGCACCGGACGACGGGCAGGAAGCGCCTAAACTGCGCGGGCATGAGCTGATAGACGGGTTCATCCGTAAGAGCGAATCGACAGAGTTGTCTGTGTTTGAGAGACCGGTGTATCTTGCGGAAGACTCCGGAGCTCCGGAAGAAGAAGACAGCTCTTTTGAAGAGGAGGAAACATCTTTCGAGGAAGAAGAGGAGGCTTCAATGTCTCTGCCGAAGCATGAAACGCCTCTTCCCGATGGAGACGGTGTCTATGAGGAACAGGCTGTGCAAGACGGTATGGACGATAGCTGTTTCACAGAAACTTTGGCTAAAATCTACGTAAAACAACGCAGATATGATAAAGCACTTGAAATTATTAAAAAATTAAGTTTGAATTATCCAAAAAAAAATGCTTACTTTGCAGACCAAATCAGATTTTTGGAGAAATTGATTATTAACGCTAAATCAAAATAACAAAATGTATTTATTATTAGTTATCTTAATGGTGATCGCATCCATATTGATGTGTTTCATTGTGTTGATTCAGAATTCCAAAGGCGGTGGTCTGGCTTCGGGTTTCTCATCATCCAATCAAATCATGGGTGTACGCAAAACTACTGACTTTCTGGAAAAGGCAACATGGGGCCTCGCTGTGTTTTTGGTGGTGATGAGTGTTGCTTCTGCTTACGTCATTCCTTCTGCTTCTCATAAGGGCGGTGATGTAATTCTGGAACAGGCACAACAGGAAGAAAAAACAAATCCGTACAATATGCCCGTAGGTACGGCTGCTCCGCAAGCTGAAACTCCTGCTCCGGCAGTTGGCGATTCTGCAGCAAACTGATATTCGAGAAATACTGTAATTTCTTGACAGGCGGAATTGTACAATAAATATTGTGCAATTCTGCCTGTTTTTATTTTGGTGCCTGTTTTAAATTTTAAGGAGAAAGTTTAAGCACCCCCTGATATTTGGTTACTTTTGTAACCGGGTATTATCCGTTTGAAACTATAAACCATATTATAATATATTGTAATGACAACTACTGACAAAATTCACCAGACGCTACGCGACTCGGCAGGTATGCGCTGGTTGGTGTTACTGCTTTTAGCATTCGCCATGTTCTGTTCATATATCTTTATGGACATTCTTTCACCTATTAAAGACCTGATGCAGTCTACACGTGGCTGGGACTCAACTGCATTCGGTACAATGCAGGGTTCGGAGACGTTTCTGAATGTATTTGTGTTCTTCCTCATTTTCGCGGGTATTATCCTCGACAAAATGGGAGTGCGCTTCACTGCAATCCTTTCCGGAGCTGTGATGCTTGTCGGCGCCACCATTAACTGGTATGCAGTGACGGATGCTTTTCAGGGAAGCGGGCTTCAAACCTGGTTCACTAACAACCTGAACTATATTCCCGGTTTCGACGAATTGGGCATCTCTCCGTTTTATAGAGGCATGCCGGCATCGGCTAAGTTTGCGGCAATAGGTTTCATGATTTTTGGTTGTGGAGTCGAAATGGCAGGTATTACGGTGTCTCGCGGTATTGTCAAGTGGTTCAAAGGTCGTGAAATGGCTCTTGCCATGGGATCGGAAATGGCTCTTGCCCGTCTGGGAGTTGCTACTTGCATGATTTTCTCTCCGGTATTTGCTAAATTAGGGGGCGTTATCGACGTTTCCCGTTCGGTGGCGTTCGGCGTAGTTCTGCTGCTTATCGCACTTATCATGTTTATTGTTTACTTCTTCATGGATAGAAAGCTCGATGCGCAGACCGGTGAGGCTGAGGAGAAGGACGATCCGTTCAAGATCAGCGACCTCGGTACCATCCTTTCGAGCAGTGGTTTCTGGCTGGTGGCGCTCCTTTGCGTACTCTATTACTCCGCCATATTCCCGTTTCAGAAGTATGCTGTGAACATGCTGCAATGCAATCTGGTGTTCAATGAAGTACCTTCCGATTCTTTTTGGGCTACCAATACGGTGACGGTTCTCCAGTATTGCATTATGCTTGTTGTGGCAGGTGCTTCTTTTGCAAGTAACTTTATGAAGAAAGCGGGCATGAAATATGGTTTGCTCACTGTTGCCGGTGTTCTGCTGGCTGTTTTCTGCTATATGGGTTATATGCGCCAAAGTGCGGAAACTGTATTTGCCGTATTCCCTTTGCTTGCTGTGGGCATCACTCCGATACTTGGCAACTATGTCGACCATAAAGGCAAGGCGGCTTCGATGCTGATGGTCGGTTCCATGCTGCTTGTACTGTGTCACCTCACTTTCGCCTTTGTACTTCCGGAGTTCAGGGATAATGCGATCGGAGGTATCATCGTGGCCTATCTTACCATATTGGTGCTTGGGGCAAGTTTCTCATTGGTTCCTGCTTCTTTGTGGCCCAGTGTTCCGAAGCTTGTCGACGCCAAAATCATAGGTAGTGCCTATGCGCTCATCTTCTGGGTTCAGAATATAGGTCTTTGGCTCTTTCCGCTTCTCATCGGAAAGGTGCTCGACAAGACTAATACGCAGCTTGTGGCTGATTTGAAAAACGGAGTGATCACTCCGGAAGAGGCTGCCGTTTCGTACGATTACACCGCACCGCTTGTGATGCTGGCTTGCCTTGGCATTGCCGCTTTGGTGCTGGGATTTATCCTTAAGATTGTTGACAAGAAGAAAGGGCTTGGTTTGGAAGAGCCCAATATTAAGGCTTGATAACGGCAATATGTCGGATACGAAAGAAAAAGTAAATCTGCTGGATGTCGTTCCCGTTCAATGCGGGCACATTACAACCGAGTGGGAGGGAGAGTGCGCAGTGCTTTCCTTCCCCCGGTTTAAATATGAGTGGATGCGTCGTTTCCTGTTGCCGAAAGGCATGTCGGCCGATATACATGTGAAGCTGGAGGAGCATGGCACTGCTGTGTGGCGTTTGATAGACGGACAGCGGACTGTGCAGGAAATAATCTCTTTGCTTGCCGGACACTTCCGGGATGATGACAACTATCCTTTCCGCGTCACGAAATATATTATGCAGTTACAAAAGGACGGATTTATCCAGCTTTCTTTTTAATTGTTTTCCCTGTCTACTTTTATCAGCCCGCCGGTGGCTGTATCGAACAATACTTTTATCGTAGAATTTTTATTGAATAATACGGGGGCAAGGTATTCTATCGTACCGAATTGCGTGATAGGCAGCTCACCGTCGAATACTTTCTTGTTGTTGCCGGTCAGCGTGATATGGGCACGTCCCGGAACGTTGTAGGCAATTCCGTCCACCTTCTTCTTTCCGTCGTCTTCCGGGATGGCAGGAGTTTTCATATCGGTTATGGTGATATAGTACGGTTCGCCTGCCAAGTCATCATTGGCCACTACCCCCAGCCGCTTGGAGAAGCGGAACGCTATTTCGTTGTTCATCTCTTTGGGCGTCAGGCGGATTGTAAAGGTTTGGGGTTCTTCTTTCAGAGTACCGGAGAACATCTCTGTCATGGCACGTTCCTGCATATTCAGATTGTCGAGCATGATTTTGAGTTGCGCTCCGTCCTGCGGCATATTATCTGCTTCGCCACGAAGCAATGCGTTTTTGCTTTCGCGGATGTTGTAGATTTCTTTGGCTACCAGTTCCGCCATTTTTGCTCTGGAGCTTGCCATGAGTATTTCTTCAGTCAGAAATTTGCGCGGGTCTATGGCTTCTTGCGCAGCGGCGGTGATTTTGGTTGCCGGTATCGAACGGTTGCTAAGCGGCATGTTGATGGAACGTACAATGCCGTCTTCGGTCAGTTCTATTAGCGGAGCTACGGTCTTGTCTTTCAGTTTGACAAAGTATACATTATCTTTGTCGGGCAAGCCGATTACGCGTGTTTGCAGCTTGTCGATGGTCCAGTAGATATTCGGATCGGCCGAAACATCGTTCATGCGCAGGTAGCGATCGGCATATTTGCAGAATTCTCCGGGCATATACGTATGTTTGGTGGCTTCCACCACAATTTCGATTTCGGTTTGGGGTAGGAGGTAAGTCACTCCATAGTCCTTGCCGCGCATTATACCGGTGGTGACATCTGTTTGGGCATAGGTGCTTGCAGCTATTAAAAGTCCGGCAAGACATATCATTTTTTTCTTCATACTTCTCCGTCAGTTTATAACAATGAGTTTGAAGAACAAAGTTAGCGAAGTTCTTTGTTCCCGGAAACTCATTTACGAAAGATTAACTAATGGCAGGCTCCTAAAGCAGGCTTCCTCATTCTTTCAGTGCTACTTCCGCTATTCATGCGCGGTCATCATTCGGCGCAATACACAGGTTGCCGGAATTAATTCGGCATGTTTTTGGCGGTTTTCTTCGGATGTCGAAGATACGGAAGCTATAAATTTGCCGGGTAAAAATTAGAATACGGAAAATAATTCTTATCTTTGCCGCCACATAACTTCTGCAAGTTATAAATATCCGGGGTTGACTGGATTTGACAGCGGGCAGAAATGGTAAGTAAGCATGCAGTGCGTCGTTGATTTGCACTTAAATCTCAGTCTTCAAAATTTTATCTGGCGAAAGACAATTTGCTCTTGCTGCTTAATCGAATCATAGTAGATTAGCTTAATCCCGATACAAGGTGTTGGGACGAGACATCACTCGGAAGCTGTTGCTCCGAAGCGTTCCGGTAAAGTGGTGCAGTTACATCGGGGATAGTTCGTACTTGCCTCGGAGTGCGAATGAAACTTTAGAGGATAAGGTAACGGTTGATGGCTTTGGTTCTGCCGTTACACGAAAACTTAGGCAAAGATAAGCATGTAGAAAGCTTATGATTTCCTCGTTTGGACGAGGGTTCGATTCCCTCCAGCTCCACAGCTGCGATTAAATAGTCCTTGAATTTCAGTGATTCAGGGACTTTTCTTTTCATTAATGATTGATATTTTTATGGGATCATTCTTACGGTATTAGCAAAAAATATGCTTCCTTTGTGAAGTAAACCTAATGATAATCTGTGAATGGAACACCAAAAACACACTTCACTGAAAGATATGGCCCGGATACTTGGAGTATCTATTCCCACAGTGTCAAGAGCTTTGAAGGATAGCCCGGAAATCAGCCGTGAACTTTGTGCCAGGGCCAAGCAATTGGCGAGGGAGATGAACTATCGTCCCAATCCTTTTGCTATGAGCCTTCGGAAGAACACTCCGAGGATTATAGGGGTGGTAATACCTGAAATCGTAACGCATTTCTTTTCTTCCATATTGAGTGGTATAGAGGATATGGCGATAGCTAATGGGTATTTTGTGATTATCGCTACTTCGCATGAGTTGTACGAACACGAGAAAAGAAATATAGAGAATCTGGTGAATATGCGTGTAGAGGGCATTATAGCGTGCCTGTCGCAGGAGACTACCGATTATCGTCATTTCACAACTCTGTCCGATATCAACATGCCGGTTGTTTTGTTTGATCGCGTCTGTTTGCCGGAACTCTTTTCCACTGTGGTGGCAGACGGGGTTCAGTCGGCTCAAAAAGCTACGCAGCATTTATTGGATAATGGAAGCAGGCGCATTGCATTCATTGGCGGGGCCAATCATCTGGACATAGTGAAACGGAGAAAGCATGGCTATTTGGAGGCGTTGCGCGAGAATAAGATACCTATTGAAAGGGAACTGGTGGTGTGCCGTAAGATTGACTATGAGGAAGGCAAGATTGCGACAGAAACATTATTGTCCCTTCCTGAGCCGCCTGATGCTATTCTTGCCATGAATGATACGTTGGCATTCGCGGCAATGGAAGTTATAAAGAGGCATGGGCTTCGTATTCCGCAAGACGTAGCTCTTATAGGATACACAGATGAGCAGCATGCTAATTATGTAGAGCCTAAGCTCTCGGCCATATCCCACCAAACCTATCTGATGGGTGAAACGGCCTGCCGTTTACTCATCGAACAGATAAGGGGAGACAAAACGATCAAGCAGGTGGTTATTCCCACTCATTTGCAAATCAGGGAAAGCAGTGTGAAAAAATAATATGATCAGCCTTTCTTGTGAGATTTTGCGGCACATTCCGGACATAGTCCTTTCAGCACATAATTGATGCTGCTGAGGGTAAATCCCTCCGGCACTTGCACTACCGGGGTGGGGATGTTGTTGAAACAGAACGTTTTGTTGCATCCCTCACAATGAAAATGGGTATGCAGGTCGTTGACCTCGCAGGAGCAACCGGCGCTGCAGACTGCATATTTGAAAGAGCCTGTCCCGTCGTCAATGCTGTGCACAAGATGGTGGGACAGGAAAAGGGTGATGGTGCGGAAAATGGAAGATTTATCCACCGTATCCAGTATCTTTTCCAAATCGAGCAGAGAGACGGAACGTCCTGCTTTCAGCATGGCTTGCAACACCAAGATACGTATGGCGGTTGGTTGTATCTCTCTTTTGGCCAATAGGTCTAAATAATCTTTTTCTTCCATAATGTGGTCCGGCTTTTCTTATTTTACCAGTTTCTGTATTCGGATAGCATTTACTATGGCAATGAGGGCTACGCCGACATCTGCAAAGACAGCTTCCCACAGGGTTGCCAATCCGCCGGCGCCTAAGATCAGCACCGATAACTTAACCCCGAACGTCAGCAAAATGTTCTGCCAGACCACCCGGTGCGTCTGCTTGCCCACACGAATGGCGGTAGCCACTTTGGAGGGCTGGTCGGTTTGGATTACCACGTCGGCGGTTTCGATGGCGGCGTCGCTGCCTAATCCTCCCATTGCAATTCCCACGTGGCTGAGGGCAAGGACAGGAGCGTCGTTGATGCCGTCGCCAACAAAGGCTATCCGGTTATCCGCATCTTGCCGCAACTCCTCTATGTGTTCTACTTTTCCGTCGGGCAGAAGGTCGCCATAGGCTTGTGCCACTCCCAATTTCTGTGCAAAGTTAGTGACAATAGCCTGTTTGTCGCCCGATAATATCTGAATATTATTGATATTTAAGGCTTTCAGGTCTTTTATGGCTTTGTGTGCGTCTGCTTTCAGCGTGTCGGACAGCAGCAGATAGCCCGCATAAGTTGAGTTGATGGCACAGACTGCTATTGTATCGGCTATTTCGGATAGCTCTTGGGGATATTCCACTTTATATTTGGACAATAAGCGGGTGTTGCCAACGAGGACGTGCTGCCCGTCTATCATTGCTTCAAGGCCATGACCTGCGATTTCCGTAATGTCCGTTGCTGAAACAAGCGGTATCTGTCTTTGTCCGGCATAGCTTGTAATGGCTTTTGCTATGGGATGCGTACTGTTGCGTTCGGTGGAAGCGATGGCTTGTATCAGTTTTTCTTCGGATATGCCGGGGCGCGTATGGCAGGACTGCACCTCGAATGTGCCTTGGGTCAGCGTACCTGTCTTGTCGAATACCACCGTATTGATTCCGGTTATGGCATCCAGATAGTTCCCTCCTTTGAACAGTATGCCCAAGCGGGATGCAGCGCCGATGCCTCCGAAGTATCCCAAAGGAATACTTACCACCAGAGCGCAAGGACATGAGATAACCAGGAACACAAGCGCCCGGTACAGCCAGTCGTTGAAAACGAATATGAACTGTGCATTCATCAATGAATAGAGGAAGGGCAACAGCACTATCAATAGGGCGAGCCCTGTTACAATCGGTGTATAGATACGTGCGAACTTGCGGATGAACAATTCGGCAGGCGCTTTGCGCTCGGATGCGTTCTGCACCAGCTCCAGTATGCGGGAGAGGGCACTTTTCTCGAAGGGTTTCGTGACTTCCACCCTGACCACCTTGTCGGTGGCAATCATCCCGGCAAGCACTTCTTCACCTTTCCGGATGGTGCGCGGCACGCTTTCGCCTGTGAGGGCGGAGGTATTGAATGAGGCGGCCTCACCCAGCATTTTCCCGTCCAGCGGAATACGTTCTCCGGTTTTCACTTCGATAATCTCGCCTACCTGTACGTTGCGGGGCGATTCGGTAACGGCTGCGTTGTCTCTGATGACTGTCGCTGTCTCCGGACGGACATCCAGCAGTGCGCCGATGTTCCGCTTTGCCCTGCTGACAGCCTTGTTCTGGAATAGCTCTCCCAGTGAGTAGAACAGCATTACAGCTACGCCTTCCGGATATTCCTTAATGTAGAAAGCCCCTAAAGTGGCGATGGACATCAGTGTGAACTCACTGAAAATGTCCTTTTGCAGGATACTTTCCCAAGCCTCTTTCAGGACGGGCAAGCCTACGGGCAGGTATGCCAGTGAGTACCAGACAAAGGTAACGGTTCCGTTCTTGAAGAATTCCGTATTTGCCATGCTCAGGGCTATTCCGCTGAAAAGAATGACGGATGAGAGCAATATTCTCCAGTATTCCTTAAAGAAGCCGGCTTTTTCCGGCATGTTCTTGGTCTGTGCATTGTCATGCGCACAGCAACATGTACAACTATGATGTGCCATACTGCTTTTTTTTATTTTAATGCAAAGATAGGGGATAGGAGATGCAACCAAGTTGCAAAGTTAGATTGATGCCGCCCAAGTGTGGGTTTATATGCTCCTGCCGGGCAACAATTATAGGATATCAATCGTTGTTGAGTTAAGAAAAAAATTATATCTTTGTTCGTAGAATTAGGTATTCATGAAGATTTTGAACCCGATTACGAACTTAAATTTATCTTTATGAAACGATTCTTCCTTTTTTCCGCTTTGGCTGTATGCTTGGCGTTGGCAGGATGTAATGAACGTCAGGAACATTCCTTATCTTCTGTTGCACAGATGCCTGTATCTGCCGACACCGTTGTGTCCGTAGTGGAAGTCCCCCGAAAAGAGAAGCTGCTGACGGCGGACGATGTGACGCTTACCAAAGATTTGCTTTATGACACTTATACGCTGGAAGACACCTATCCGTATAAGGATACGGTGCGTTCCTTCAAGTGGGATGTGATTCGCAACTGTCTGGCTTATATTGAGAACATGCAACGGGACTCTGTGCAGTGGGTGGTGTTGCAGAATTATAAGAATATGAACCGGGAGGCTCCTTTGGTGCGTAATTTCGTGCGTAACACTTACCGTCGTGTGGCAGATACGCTCGGAGTGGAGCGTTACCAATCCGTTCCTCTGTACTTGCCGGGCGATACACTGGTTCCCGAACGTTATGGCAGGGACGGGACATTGGCCTGCCTGCGGGGAATGGAGGGCAGCTTCGACCGTATCCTCCCCATTACTTTGGAAGATGAATGGCTGGTTCCCCGCCGCTATCTGAAGCGGTTGGACGATAGTACCGCCTTTAATCACGTGGTGTTCGTAGACCGTCTGGACCAGAACATCACTACGCTGGAACGTGTGGACAAGGGACACTGGAAAATCCGTAGCATGAATCCCGCCACTACGGGGAGGCATGCACCGCCATATGCGCAGGAAACCCCGCTGGGCATGTATCTGCTCCAACAAAAGAAGGTCCGCATGGTCTTTCTGAAAGACGGTTCTGCGGCGACGGGAGGATATGCGCCTTATGCCAGCCGTTTCACCAATGGGGCCTACATTCATGGAGTGCCGGTGAACGTTCCGCGTACGGAGATGATTGAATATAGCTGGTCGCTGGGCACCACGCCGCGCTCGCACATGTGTGTGCGCAATGCCACCTCACACGCTAAATTCATCTTCGACTGGGCGCCGGAGGAGCGTTCTTTAGTAGTTGTTATCGAATAGTACCTTCCTTTTTAACTATCTGTGTGATAGTGATGTGGATGAAAACTGCTAACTTTGCCGCCGGTATTTTTCAGGTCGGATACTTATGTTGCGATTTTGCTTGTCCTTTTTACTCTTGTTTTTTCCCTGTTTCCTGTTTTTTGGAAACAGGTATTCTGCCGATGTGCCGGACCGGAAGGATGTTGCGTTGGCGGTGGAGGCCGCCGCATGTGCCCAGCTGTACCGCACCATGCAGCTGGAAGGCATAGTGGGGTGGGATGCTTTCCGCCAGGCAGTAACGGGTTATCATAAAATAGCAGGCCGCAAACGGGATGTGCTGACACTGATCGATTTCTCCCGCCCGTCCACCGAGAAGCGCCTTTTTGTGTTCGACATGAAACAGCACAGGCTATTGTTCTCCTCCGTTGTGTCGCATGGGAAGAACAGCGGCGGGGTGTATGCCACTTCTTTCTCCAACGAATACGGCTCTTATAAAAGTTCCTTAGGTTTCTACCTGACGGAGACCACCTATCAGGGAAAAAACGGTTACTCCCTTATCCTCAACGGGCTGGAGAGGGGCATCAACGACCGCGCCCGCGAACGTGCCATTGTGATGCATGGAGCTGCCTATGCCGACCCTTCGGTTGTGGGCAAAGGCGGACGTCTGGGACGCAGCTTCGGCTGTCCGGCTGTTCCGCAGAAACTCACCCGCCCCATCATCGACGCCATCAAGGGAGGAAGCGTGATGTATATCTATGCCGAAACTCCCGACTATCTGGCGCACAGTTCCGTACTTTCCGGATATCAGGCATAAAACTGCTTTTGTAAAGTGTTGAGTGACAATAGGGTCATAGTCCCACTATTTTTCATAGTGTGGGAACTATGCTCCCAATACGACTGAACCATGCTCCCAATACGACTGAACTATGCTCCCAATAGGACTGAATTGTGTTCCCAATATAGTGGAATCATATATCCTGTTTGAATCATCGGTTTGCATTATAATAATTATAAATTCTTGCATATAAAAGTTGTTTTTATATCTTTGCAATGATTTCAGGCGCTTAATGCGTTAAGGTCTGGAAGGTGTTTTTATTAGTAAAGAAAGGGCGTTAAGAATATTATCTTGTACTGAAACCTGAACAATTTCATTCTTCAAGGATAATAAACGGAGACGCTCATGTCAGAGTTATATATCTGCCCCATGCGTAGGGGGAGTTTATATATCGTTTGGCGTGGGCTATTGTTTATTATTTGAAGAAGGGCAGTTCAGGGCCTCAGTGCAGTAATATTCAATAGTTCCCACGCCACTTGTTTATAATTGCATCAGCAGGGGACGGGGTGCATTAATAATTTAATAGTATGAAGAAACATGTGTTGTTAATGATTATGGTGCTTATGTCTCTGAATGTGGTGGCGCAGGAGATGGAAGAGTTTTTCGGCTGTGATATGTACGGAATTACTAATGTGGTGCATGGAGAAAAAGAAGAGTGCTGGTACATTACTAAGGTAGAGCCTTATTCTCAGGTTGATATGGCAGGCCTTAGGGCTGGTGACCTGCTGACAAGCTCAGATACGGTTAATAATGTTTATCATGTTGGAGGAAGTAAACAACTTGTGAATGTAGGAAGCTATATGGAACTGGAGAAAGACAGCTATCTCACAGAACTGGAAGTCATGGATAAGGGAAAAACAAAGTATGGCCTTGTCGGATATAGAACATGGAATAGTAATCCTTTCATTTATAAAAATACGCAAGTTTATTCTGATCCAGAGGTTTCTTTGTATGATTACTCTACATTTGATTTTGAGTTTACAGAAAACAACGTGATCCAGCAAAAAGAGATTTCCGGAATCATAGAAAAAGAACTGAACAAAAAGAATCTAAAGCGGGATAAGGATAATCCGGACGTTCTTATCTTTATCAATTATTATTCGGATCGTCGTGAAAACTATACACCGCCTACACAAGAAATTATAACTCGTTATAAGTATGGTTATGAAATTGGTTCAGGTTGGGGAACCCGCCAATATATAGAATCACAAACACGAGGAGGGTATACCAAAGTGTTGAATCTGATAAAATTCACCATTACAATGCTTGATGCAGAGAAAGTGAGAAAAGGCTGCAAGGTAACTCCCATAATTTGGAACGCCGATTTTGAAGTTCCTGATTTCAGTGTTATCCCTCCTTTAAAACCCTTTTGTGCAGATGTTGCTGAATTCATGTTTTGCCAGTTCCCGATAGTTCACCCCTATAACCAGTCTATTAGTAAAAAACGTTACTATCAGGCAGTCGGCCTTCTTTTTGAAAAAAAGAAGCCTAAAGTCATCTATCATGTTTTGAAAGGATCGCCTGCGGAAAAGGCCGGATTAAAAGCTGGAGATGAATTTGTGAAATATGGGAAAGAAAAATTCATTGACGAAGACAGCGGTAATACCAGTTTCGATATGCTTATTAAGCGCAAGAACGGTAAGAAAGAAACGATTCATTTTGATAATGTTAAAAGCTATGAGGTTTTGGATATTCAGTAGTCGGCTGCGGCTTTGCTGCGGATAAATAAAAATTAGTGTATCTTTGCGTCGGTAGTTAGCTGGAGATGACCGGACGGAAGATTATACATATTGATATGGACGCCTTCTACGCATCCGTAGAACAGCGCGACAATCCCGAACTGCGTGGTAAGCCGGTGGCGGTGGGACATGCGGAAGAGCGGGGCGTGGTAGCTGCTGCCAGCTATGAAGCCCGCCGGTTCGGGGTGCGTTCGGCGATGTCGTCGCAGAAGGCGAAGCGGCTGTGTCCGCAGCTGGTCTTCATTCCGGGGCGCATGGATGTGTATAAGTCAGTATCCCGTCAGATACATGAGATTTTCCATGAATATACGGATGTCATAGAACCGATCTCGTTGGATGAGGCTTTCTTGGATGTGACGGAAAACAAGCCCGGCATTCTTTTGGCTGTGGACATAGCCAAAGAAATCAAGCGGAAAGTGCGCGAGCGGCTGAGTCTGGTGGCTTCTGCCGGGGTTTCCTATAACAAGTTTCTTGCCAAAATAGCGTCCGATTATCGTAAACCGGACGGCTTATGCACTATTCATCCCGATCAGGCTTTGGAGTTTATAGCTCGTTTGCCGATAGAGAGTTTTTGGGGAGTGGGCCCGGTGACGGCAAAGAAGATGCATGTCTTGGGAATACACAATGGCGAACAGCTTCGTGCCTGTTCGCAGGCAATGCTGATGCGTGAGTTTGGGAAAGTGGGAGGTGTTTATTATGATTTTGCCAGGGGGATTGATCTTCGTCCGGTAGAGACAGTGCGTGTCCGCAAGTCTGTCGGGTGTGAGCATACCCTGGAAAAGGACATCAACCGCCGGGCATCGGTCATTATCGAACTGTATCATGCGGCGGTGGAATTGGTGGGACGTTTGGAGCATAAGAATTTCCGGGGAAATACGCTGACGCTGAAAATCAAGTTCCATGATTTCAGTCAGATCACCCGCAGCATTACGCAATCCGGGGAGCTGACCACGCTCGATGCCATTCTTCCATTGGCAAAGCAACTGTTGAAGGAAGTGGACTATGAGCATCATCCCATCCGGCTGATAGGCCTTTCGGTCTCCAATCCTCGTGAAGAAAACGATGAAAAAGGCGTTTGGGAACAACTGAGTTTTGAATTTAGGGACTGGGAATTTGATAAATAAGCGGAAAAGAATGTTATATTTGTACCGAACATAAAAAAATGATGCAATGGGTTGTCTAATGAATGTCTTGTGGCTGGTGTTTGGCGGCATCTTTACTGCCGTAGAGTACATGATAGCCAGTTTGTTGATGATGATTACAATCGTGGGAATTCCTTTCGGCATGCAGACCATGAAAATGGCGGGGCTTGCTTTGTGGCCTTTCGGCAAGGATGTGCGCAGTGGCGACCGTTCAAGCGGATGCCTTTACATTCTGATGAATGTATTGTGGATTTTTCTGGGAGGAATATGGATTTGCCTTTCGCATTTAGGATTCGGAATATTGCTGTGCATCACTATAATCGGTATTCCTTTCGGCATGCAGCATTTTAAGCTTGCAGCTCTGGCACTGGCTCCTTTCGGAAAGGACATCGTGACGGTGTAGGTATGCCGGCCCCGCACAGGCGGGAGAACTGTAAAAGAAGAGGGCAGGAAACTGAGAAATTTCCTGCCCTCGTTCATTTTATTTAAAGGTGTAATTTACATGGTTATGGAGGCTTGCTTTGCAAGCAGTTTTTGCAGTCTGCCGTTCAGTGTTTGGCACATAGCTCCGTTGCCCATTGCCTGATAGCGTTTGATACGGTACTGTAACATAAAAATCTCATTAGAACTCTTTTTCATAATCTTCTTCTTTTTTTGCCTTCCGCGTTTCGGAAAGCTGTTAAACATCTTTTATTGTTTTCTCTATTATCAACGCTGCAAAGATACGAATTATTTATGAAAATACATGTTGTACAACATAAAAATATTCATAATAGGTCAATTATAGGGTAAAAATACGTAGTTTTGCCTCCGGTGTTACAAAACGGTTACATTCGGGAGGAATATGATGAATAAATTGGTCTCACTTTTGCGAAGCCCTTATCCGGTGCTGTTTCAGCGGTGGAAATCGGTAGTTATACCTTCGGCCATTGTGGCCTTTATACTCTATGCGTTCCAGCCGTTTGGCATCTCCTTGAAAGAAGGAAGCAAGTTGGGGATAGCCATAGGGTCGGGGGGCATTACGGCGGGAGCGTCTGTCATCTGCCATTATTTGCTGCCGGCACTGTTTCCTTCTTACTATAAAGAGCAGCATTGGACGCTGGGCAAATATGTCTTGGACCTGCTTCTGCTCTTCTTTCTGATAGCGGTGGGGTTATGGCTTTATATATCGTGGCTGAGCGGCATAGGGATGAATGGCTCATTGTTCCTCTTGGTATGCACGTGGGTGATGATTCTGGCTCCTTTCCCGCTTGTCTTTTGCCTGATATGGAACCGGAATATGGTGTTGGCGCGCAATCTGAAGGAAGCGGCCGAAATAAACTCTTTCCTGTCGAGGAAGATGTCTGCGGAGGGTGACGGAAACTCTCCCGAAAAGAAAGAAGGAGACACAGGCAGGCTGGTTTTTTCCGGCGGGACAAAGGATGTGCTGGAGGTGAGCGATTGTGATTTCCTTTATGCGGAGGCCGAGGGAAATTATGTGAGGGTGGTTTTTGCTGCTGCCGGAGATGGGAAACCGGTGCGGAAGTTGCTGCGTATAACGATGAAGCAGGCGGAGGAGACCGTTGCACGTTGTCCCCTCATCATTCGTTGCCATCGCGCTTTTCTGGTCAATGTGCAGAAGGTGGTGGAAGTGTATGGAAACTCGCAGGGATGCCGCCTGAGGCTGGGAGGCTGCCGGGAGGAAGTACCCGTATCCAGAGCCTGTGTGAAGCAGGTGAAAGCCCTGATAGAAGATAGGGTGTAGGCTTTGTTATTCGTCACAGAAATACGCTGTTTGTCACAGGGCACAAGCGTTTTGTCACATATCCGGGCGGTCTGTCCCGGATATTTTTTTGCTTCTGATTCTTCATTTATGTTTGTTGCCGAAAACAAAAAAGTAGAATCAGAAATAGAAAAACGGAATGAAGCGGAAAACATTTTTTTCAGTATTGGGAGCCTTGTTGATCTTACAGTCTGCCGCAGCGCAGAAAGCGGTACTTGATACCGTATATCTCCAATTGAATCTCGACAGTGTAGGTCTGGACGAGGTGGTGGTGAAAGGCCGCAGGACACCGGTAGCCAACAGCCGCTGGAGCGATATGACTCCGGTGGATCTGGTTACGGTGGGAGGCGCCAACGGTGACCTGTACAAAGCGTTGCAGATATTGCCGGGCACGCAGGTGCAGGGCGAAACCGGGGAACTGCTGGTGAGGGGAGGTAGCAGCTACGAAACCCAGACCTACATAGACGGTATGCATGTGCTGAATCCCTATACCTCGAACGGGATAAACACTCCGGCGCGCAGCCGTTACTCCACGTTTATGTTCAGCGGTGTCAATCTGGCTTCCGGAGGCGCCCCGCTGGAGTATGGGGAAGCGCTTTCGGCGGTGCTGCCTTTGGAGACGAAAGATCACAGCGACATCAATAAGCTGGGAATGAACTTCTCCTCTGTCGGTTTGGGCGGAGGAGGTACGGGGACTTTCGACAAAGGATCTTTGTCTGTCGATTTGAATTATCAGAACCTGAAGTATTACGATAAGGTTTATTCCGGAAGGCTTGATTTCGAGAAGCCTTATCGCCTGTTTGCCGGAGCTGCCCAGTTTCGCTATGCTCCCGGCAGCGCAACGCTTTTGAAGGTCTATGCGCAATACGACCGGACGGATTTCTCTACTTACGAAGGAGGCGAGCGCCGCCTGTTCGGGCTGGGCGAGGACAATGTTTATGTCAATGCTACCTTGCGCCATCGTACAACTGCCGAATGGGACTGGTTTGCGGGAGCTGCTTTTTCCTATTATGAGGAGAAAATAAACGGTGCGGCTCTGGCGGGGGATGATTGGCTGGAACGCCAGCAGGAACTGCACCTCAAGCTGAAGACCTTTAAACGCTTTTCATCCCTACTGCGTTTTGACATGGGACTTGAAAGCTATATCCGCCATTATGCAAACCACTATCTGCTGCCCGGAATCAAGGACTATAACCGCATGTCGCCTACAATCAGCGCCGGATTTTTCTCGGCAACTTATTATCCGGTGGAGCAGTTGAAGGCGGAGCTTTCTTTCCGTACGGAATATACCTCCTTGAACCGGAAAGTGAATTTCTCTCCTCGTTTGGCATTGAACTATTACTGGGGAGATGTAGTGCTGTCTGCCACTGCGGGACGTTATACGCAGTTGCCGGAGAACAACTGGCTGGCACGCCGACATGAATTGCTCTCCGAGGTATGTGTGCAGTATAACTTAGGCGCCCAATATAGCAATGAAGGACGTCTCTACAAAGCCGAACTCTATTATAAGGATTATGCCCGGCTGGCGTTGGAGGAAACCGCTGCCGATACGGGGACGGCAGTTCTGACTTCCAATGGATACGGCCATAGCAAAGGCATTGACTTGTTTTTTCGTGACCGTTCCTTGTTCAGGAATCTGGAATATCAGTTGTCTTATACCTATAATATATCCAAACGTAAATATCAGAAATACCCGGAACTGACCACTCCCCAGTATGCCACGCGCCATAATGCGGCAGCTGTGTTGAAGTACGCCCTGCCGGGTCTGCACTCCATTGTCAGTCTGACGAACCGATTCAGCAGCGGACGCCCCTACCACAACCCTGAACTGCCGGGCCTGATGAATGACGAGGTAAAACCCTATAACAGCCTTGATGTGGGAATCACTTATCTGGCAAGCAAAAAAGTGATTGTCCATGCCTCCGCAACCAATATTCTGGCGCGGAAAAACGAGTTTGGAAAGATTGACAATAAAGCGGTTCTGGCATCCTCCGATCATTTTTTCTATGTGGGCGTCTACATCACTTTGGGAAAGAAAGCGGCCTACGATGTATCTAACTTCTAATTGATGATTCTAAAACAATTTGACTTATAACTCTTTAAAATGCAGTGATAATGAAAACAATGATTATTCTTTTTGTACTGGCGTGGCAAGGGGCAGCCGGACTGCTGTTTGCTCAGAAACTGACCCTCGAAGTACGTGGTTTCGAAGCGATAAAAGGACGGCTTAATGTTGCCTTTTATCATTCGCAGGAAACGTTTATGAAAGAACCGCTGGCCACTTTCAGAGTAGATGTGGTGGCGCCGACTCTCTCCATTCCTTGCAAAGGGCTTCCGGCCGGTGCCTATGCCGTCGCCCTTTTTCAGGATGAGAACGGGAACGATAAGCTGGACACCACCGCCTTTGGCGCTCCTACGGAGAAATATGGTTTCAGCAATGATGCCAGAGGGGTGATGGGGCCTCCAAGCTACGATAAATGTGTTTTCTATTTTACCCAAGATACGACTTTGGTGGTGCACGTGAAGTAGGCATGCAGGAGCCTGCCGGCTTTCTCATCAAAAAAGGAAGGGAGGTGAAACTTTTATGAGGGAAATGAGGCGGACTCTGAATATAATCCCTATTTTTGTAGTCCAACCTTAATAATACATTTTATGAGACGGACTACACAACTTTTCGGCGTTTTGGGGCTGGTACTTCTCTTGGCAGCTTGCAGTGAGCCGCATTTTATGACGGATACTTCCTATCGCCGTCGGGTGGAGCAGGATTTTCTGCAAAAGCAGGCTTTGATGACGCAAGGCGGCTTTTTCTCGATATTCAACTCGGATCTGCCGGTTTACGAACGTGAGGCGCTGGAGTTTCTTTATGCCTATATGCCTCTGGCCGATATTACGGATTATCCCGGAGAGTTTCATTTGATGAATGTGCGTGCTTCCCGGCGGGCTGCCGGTGAAATGCCTTGGGGGAGGGATATTCCCGAAGATGTATTCCGGCATTTTGTTCTGCCGGTGCGTGTGAACAACGAGCATCTGGACAGCGCGCGTGTCGTCTTCTACGAGGAATTGAAAGACCGGGTGAAATCTCTTTCTTTGCAGGATGCCATTTTGGAAGTGAATCACTGGTGCCATGAGAAGGCTGTCTATAAACCTTCCGATGCCCGTACAAGCTCTCCTTTGGCAACGGTACGTACCGCCTACGGCCGTTGCGGCGAGGAGTCCACATTGCTGGTGGCGGCACTCCGTTCGGTAGGTATTCCGGCGCGGCAGGTCTATACGCCCCGTTGGGCGCATACCGATGACAACCATGCCTGGGTAGAAGCGTGGGCAGGTGGGAAGTGGTATTTTCTGGGTGCTTGCGAACCCGAACCGGTGCTTAATCTCGGTTGGTTCAATGCGCCCGCCAGCCGGGGCATGTTGATGCATACAAAAGTGTTCGGGCGCTATGAGGGAACGGAAGAGGTGATGTCTGTTACTCCCAACTACACCGAAATCAATGTGATTGATAATTATGCACCCACAGCAAAAGCTTCTGTAACCGTTGTGGATGCGGATGGAAAGCCCGTAGATAATGCCTGCGTGGAGTTCAAACTTTACAACTACGCGGAATTTTATACGGTTGCTGTCAAGCACACCGACGCCGACGGCACTTGCGGACTGACAGCCGGGAAAGGAGATATGCTGGTGTGGGCTTCCAAGGACGGACGTTTCGGGTTTGCCAAACTTTCCTTCGGCAAGCAGCAGGAACTGACGGTGTGCCTTGACAAAAAAGAGGGGGACACATTCGCCGTAGATATAGATATTGTACCGCCACCGGAAACTGCCAACCTGCCCGAAGTTACGCCGGAACAGCGTGCGGAGAACGACCGCAGGCTGGCGCAGGAGGATTCTATACGCAATGCTTATACGGCAACGTTCATGACGGAAGATGAGGCTGCCGGTTTTGTACGTTCTTTAGGCGTGAGCTTGAATGTGCATGAAGTGGAGCAGGCTGTGAAATATTTGGTGGCTTCTTGTGGCAATCACGCTGTGTTGCAGGAATTTCTGAAACAGTCAACGACCGATAATCATACGGGACTTGCCATATCTTTGCTGGGACAGCTCTCTGCGAAAGATTTGCGGGATGTCCGCCTTGAGGTTCTGAACGATCATCTCTGGAATACTCCTGCAAAAACATCCGGTTCTTATTATTACAGCGCATTGCTCAATCCCCGTATTTCAACAGAAGAGTTGACGGCATATAAGTCTTTCTTCCGCAAAGTGCTGGATGAAAAGACTGCCGCAGCCTATCGCTCACAGCCGCAGCTGCTGGTGGAGTGGTGTATCAGGAATATTGTGCTGAATGATTCACTGAATTCGCAACGAATCCTGATGTCGCCTGAGGGAGTGTGGAAATCCGGGATAGCGGACAGGCGCTCGCGGGATATTTTCTTTGTGGCAATGGCGCGTAGCGTAGGTGTTCCTGCATGGATAGACGAAGTGACGGGAAAAGTGCATTATCAAGATTTGGCGCATCATCCGAACTTGAAGGAAGGGGCTGCATATATTGTAGATTTTGAAAAGGAACTGACGGAAATCGTTCCGCTTTTGGGGAGGGTGGGAGCCGTTTATCACCCGACAGCGGTGGTTGATAATCCTAAATATTATTCTCATTTCACACTGTCGAAGTTTGATAACGGCATGCTTCGTTTGCAGAATTACGATGAAGAGAATACAACATGGGAGAGTCTGTTGAAGGTAGGGCAGCCTATGCCGGCCGGATATTATGTCATGGTCACAGGTACGCGCCTTGCAAATGGGGGAGTGCTGGCACGAATGACATCTTTGAGCGTTGCTGCGGATGAGTATGCCGAGACAAAGCTGGTCATGCGTGAGAGTAAGGACGAAATACAGGTGATCGGCAGTTTTAATTCCGAGTCTCTCTTTGCTCCATGTGATGCAGGATTCAAGGTTGATACTTTGTCCAAGCAAAGTTTATTGCAGGTATGCGGACGTGGCTATTTTGTAGTCGGGATATTGGGTGTCAATCAAGAACCGACGAACCATGCATTGAGGGATATTGCTGCCTTGAAGGATGATTTGGAAAGGTGGGGACGTAAGTTGGTTTTGCTTTTCCCGGATGAGGCCCGGTGCAAGAAATTCCGTCCGGAAGAGTTTCCGGGGTTGCCGTCTACCGTTATTTATGGTGTGGACACAGATGGCATTTCTGCCCGGATAGCAGAGGATATGAAGTTCAGGCATAAGGAAACACTGCCGGTTTTCATCATTGCAGATACATTCAACCGGGTAGTCTTTGTGTCGCAAGGCTATACAATCGGTCTGGGAGAGCAACTGATGAAGACGGTGAAAGGGCTGTGATTGGTGAAATGCGGTATCAGATCGCAATGCTGATTACGAAAGTATGGCGGCGATTGTGGCTTTCACTCTTTCTTTGGTTGTCACGTTCCGTTCAAATTCATTGATTTGTACGGTTGAGCCCATGGGAACCTGCTCTTTGCGGTATTGCATACGGCTTGCTATGGTTTCTCTTGCCGAAAAGTGGAATTCGTGGATGCCTGTTTCATTGGCGATGTGTGCAATGTTGGTTTCATTCACCCCGCAGCCTGCAAGTAGAGTGATGCGCCCTGCGGCTTGCTGTTGGAGCTCTTTCAGTAAAGGAATGCCCAGCTCGGCAGTAGGTTGCTGTCCGGAGGTCAGGATACGGTCGCATCCGAGACTGATGATTTCTTCCAGTGCTTTTTGGGGATTGCAGCAGACATCGAAAGCCCGGTGGAAAGTTACCGACATGCCCTGAGCTGCTTCCATAAGTTGTTTCATCAGAGGAATGTCAACTTCTCCGTCCGGAGTAAGGCATCCCAGCACAATACCGTCTGCCTCTAAGCGGCGGGCATTGTCAATATCCTTTAGCATGATGCGTTGCTCGATAGGAGAGTACAGGAAATCACCGCCGCGAGGGCGGATAATGACGTGCAGCCTGGTGTTTTGCAAAACTTCTCTTGCTATGACAATGTCGCCATAAGAAGGAGTGGTTCCCCCTTCGGGTATCCCGGCACACAATTCTACCCGGTCGGCACCACCCGCCTGGGCGGCCATACAGCTCTCTACGGAGTTTGCACAGACTTCAAATAAATATTCCCTCATAGCTTTTATCTTTGTTTTGTATCCGCAAAAATAAGAAAACTCTGCGAACTCCGGAAGCAGATGAATTTAAAAAAGAAGGAGCGTCGGATTTAATACCGGCGCTCCTTTTATCGTTTTAATATTTGTTTTCTCTTATTTACTTGGCATAGCTCACTGCACGTGTTTCACGAATAACGGTAATCTTCACCTGTCCCGGATAAGTCATTTCATCCTGTATCTTCTTGGCAATTTCGCCGGAAAGGTTTTCTGTTGCCTTATCGTCAATCTTGTCTGCACCGACGATTACGCGCAATTCGCGTCCTGCCTGGATGGCATAGGTCTTTGTTACGCCCGGATAGGACATTGCCAATTGTTCAAGGTCGTTCAAACGTTTGATGTAAGCCTCTACTATTTCGCGGCGTGCTCCCGGACGTGCACCGGAGATAGCATCGCAGACCTGTACGATAGGAGCCAGCAGGCTGGTCATTTCCACTTCGTCGTGGTGAGCGCCGATAGCATTGCAGATATCCGGCTTTTCTTTGAATTTCTCTGCCAGTTTCATACCGTAGAGCGCATGTGGCAATTCCGGTTCCTCATCAGGCACCTTACCAATGTCATGCAGCAATCCGGCACGTTTTGCCTTCTTGGGATTCAATCCTAATTCGGATGCCATTACAGCACATAAGTTGGCTGTTTCGCGGGCGTGCTGTAACAGGTTCTGACCGTAAGAAGAACGGTATTTCATCTTACCGATGATACGGATAAGCTCAGGATGCAGGCCATGAATACCTAAGTCTATGGTAGTACGCTTACCGGTTTCGATTATTTCCTCTTCCACCTGCTTGCGCACTTTGGCCACTACTTCCTCGATGCGTGCCGGGTGGATGCGTCCGTCCGTTACCAGCTGGTGCAATGCCAAACGGGCAATTTCACGACGAACCGGGTCGAATGCCGACAATACGATAGCTTCCGGAGTATCATCCACAACGATTTCCACGCCGGTGGCTGCTTCCAGTGCACGTATGTTACGCCCTTCACGACCGATGATGCGTCCTTTGATTTCATCCGATTCGATATGGAATACAGTAACGGAATTTTCGATAGCCGTTTCTGTTGCTACGCGCTGAATGGATTGTATAACGATGCGTTTGGCTTCTTTGCTTGCTGTCAGCTTGGCATCGTCCATGATGTCGTTGATGTAGGATTGCGCCTGTGTCTTGGCTTCTTCCTTCAAGGACTCTACCATACGTTCTTTGGCTTCTTCGGCGGAAAGGCCGGAAATAGCTTCCAGTTTCTCGATTTCCTGGCGCTGCATGTGTTCCAGTTCCTCTTTCTTCTTGTCGACGATAACCAATTGGGCTTCCAGATTCTCTTTCACCGCTTCGGCTTCCACTTTCTTGCGTTGAATTTCTTCCTGACGCTGGTTCAGCACCAGTTCGCGTTGTTTCAACTTGTTTTCTGCCTGCTGTATCTTTTGATTACGCAGTGATACCTCTTTCTCTAAATCCGCTTTCTTGTTCAGGAACTTTTCCTTTACTTCCAGTAACTTATTCTTTTTAATCACTTCCGCTTCTGTTTCGGCTTCTTTGAGGATTTTGTCGTATTTGGACTTCAACCCATGCTTGAAGAACATGTACGAAGCAAATCCGCCGACAATGAAACAGGCAATGGATACTACTATTGTAACTACTGTTTCTGACATTTTATTAATTTGTTTTAAGTATATAAATAAAAAACACTGCATAAAAACCCGTCTGTTACAAGACAAGGCTTTTGTACAGTGCGTAATGTTATTCTCTCGTAAAAACAAAACAGAAAATCGTTTCCTTATTTTTCCTTGAAATAGGTTTCCAATACTTCTGTCAGTTCCTTTATCTTGGCTGTATAGGGAGCAGTATCATTACGGTCTTTCAATTGAAGAGTCTCCAAAGCAAATTGATAAGCTACCATAGCTATAATTCTCTCTGAAGAGATGTTCTGATAATGTTCCCGATACGCATTGATCCGGATATTTACCTGCTTGGCAGCTTCCCTTACTATTTCCTCGTCCTCGCGATTGATTGTGAGGGGATAGGTCGCTCCTGCCATTTGCAGGTTTATCTTTATCTTATCGTTCATACATCCTCTTTCTTTTATTCATTCAACAAAGCGATGCATTTATCGATTTCACGCACTAATTTGGACAATCGCAGCTTCGTCTCTTTTACGTCACTGCCGTTAAGGCTGATTGTCGTTGCTGTTTTTAGGTTTGTATAGTTAATCTCCAGCTCTTTATAATCAGCTCGTACTTTCTCGTATTCTTCTTTTTTTGCCTCAAGAAGTTGCTTAAGTTCAGCATTTTCGCGTTTTAATTCATCATGCAGATAGATTAAATGCCGCAGTCTGGCTTCAAAAGTACTTAATAGCTTCTTTTCTTCGTCTGTCATTACTACACCAAAATTGTACACAAAAATACAATTAACTTGGAGATTACAAAAGCTTTTCGAGGAAAAATGTTTCGTATATGTTGAAATAAGGGGAAAATAAGGCTGCATAATCTAACAAAATGAGAGTTTCATGCAATGTTCCTCTATTTTTTATCCTTAATAATTGCCATGAACTTTATCTTCATAAAATAGTTCACAAAATAGTTTGGTTTATGAAATAAACTGTTCATATTTGTGTCAGTGATCGTTTGGACTGTTGCAGTTGTAACGAATTGCGTTGAGAAATCTTTTGAATAATAGGAATAAGGAATAAGACAGTATGAGAATTTTAGTTACTTATGCCGTTCAGGGTGAGTTTACGGAATTGAAGTTTCCCGGTTTGATAGGAGAAGAGGAAGTGCAGGTGGGTTATCTTCGCACCGGAATAGGGAAAGTGAAATCGGCTTTTTATCTGGCGGAAGCGATTAGTAGTGCACAGCCGGATTTGGTTGTTAATGTGGGTACGGCAGGTACTGTCCGTCATCAGGTGGGGGATATTTTGGTATGCCGTCATTTCATAGACCGCGATATGCAGAGACTGTCTGGCTTTGACATGGAGTGTGAGATAGATTCTTCGGAACTGTTGGAGCAAAAAGGCTATTGTCTACATTGGCAGGGAGAGGGAGTGTGCAATACCGGTGACACTTTTCTGACGGAATTGTCGGATGTAAAAGGGGATGTGGTGGACATGGAGGCTTATGCCCAGGCATTGGTGTGCCGCGCCAAGAATACGCCGTTCATTGCAGTGAAGTACGTGACGGATATTATCGGGCAGAACTCTGTGAAGCATTGGGAAGATAAACTTGCAGATGCCCGCAAGGGATTGGGAGAATTCCTTGAAGCATTGGGAGGAGTGGTTTAGTGTATACTTCGTAATAGCAAGGCTCCGCCTCATTTCAGCGTTTTGAAAGAGAGGATGTGATAACTTGTTCCCGCTGCAATCAGTAGCAACAGTATTTTCAGCCACCAATAGGGAGCAATAAAAAAGACGCAGTTGAGGATTGTTATCCATATCAGTGATACGGAAACGATTTTCGCTCTTAACGGAATAGCTTTGTTCTCGCGGAAGTTACGGATATAGTTTCCCAGATATTTCTGGTGCAACAGCCAGTTGTAAAGACGGGGAGAGCTGCGTACGTAAAGGGCGGCTGTGAGCAGCAGAAATGGGGTTGTTGGCAGCAACGGAAGGAAAATTCCGATGATGCCAAGTATTAAAGAAAGTGTACCGAATAGAATATAAAGGGCTTTCATGTTGCAAAAATAGAATAAATAACTGTCAATTCCAGTGTTTTTTGTACTTTTGCTGCTGCATCGAGGTGACATTAGATGCGTAGTTCTATAAAAATGATATTTTAATTAGCGTATTAACAGTATGTATACAGTCATTAAACGAATGGAAGTTTCGGCTGCCCATAGCCTGAAACTTTCCTATCAAAGTAAATGTGAGAATCTGCATGGTCACAATTGGATAATCACAGTTTTCTGCCGTTCCAAAGAGTTGAATTCTGATGGAATGGTGGTTGATTTCAGCCATATCAAACAAGCGGTGAAAGAAAAGCTGGACCACCGGAATATCAATGAAGTCCTTCCTTTTAATCCTACTGCCGAGAATATCGCGCGCTGGATATGCGACCAGATACCGACTTGCTTCAAGGTAGAAGTGCAGGAGTCCGAATCGAATATAGCTGTCTATGAGGAGGATTGACGAAGTTGTTTATGAGAAAGATCAACGAGATATTTTATAGCTTGCAGGGAGAGGGCTTTCATACGGGCACTCCGGCGGTCTTTATACGCTTCTCCGGTTGTAACCTGAAGTGTTCTTTCTGCGATACGCAGCATGAGGAGGGAGTTCTGATGTCCGATGAGGAAATTCTGGACGCGGTAGGGGAGTATCCTGCTACAACGGTGATACTGACGGGCGGAGAACCTTCACTTTGGATCGACCGGGAGTTTGTGGACCGTCTGCACCGGATAGGAAAGTATGTCTGCATCGAGACTAATGGAACGCGCGCGTTGCCGGATAATATAGACTGGGTGACTTGCTCGCCCAAACAAGGTGCAAAGCCGGTCATTTCACGTATGGATGAAGTGAAAGTGGTGTACGAAGGGCAGGATATAACCGTATATGAGTTGCTTCCTGCCGGGCACTTTTTTCTGCAGCCTTGTTCATGCAGCAATGTTGCGGAAACTGTGGCTTGCGTAATGCAGCATCCGAAATGGAGATTGAGTTTGCAGACACATAAGCTGATTGATATCCGGTAGTTATATGCTGCCTTGTGTCTGGAAGTGTGTTATGGCATGATAGTGTTGTAGCGAAAAGAAAATTGGAGCAGTGTGTGGCATATTCAATATGCCCGGACATACTTGAACATACCGCACACTGACAATCAGAGTAAAACTTGTGAAGGGTTCAAAATATGTCCGGGCACGTTTCCTTATTTATTTCTCTTCACATTGGTACTTGAAGAAATCTACGTCAACGTATCCGCCGGTCTTTTTGGTTGCATAGTTGAAGATGCCGAACTTCGTACCCATAAAGAAACGACGATAGTCGAACACCATGCGGTAGTCCTTTGTACCAATCTGCATCCACTGCCCGCCATCGAAGCTGTAAAAGAAGTTGGCTGCATCGCGTCCGCCACGCTGACCGGGACGGAATTCGCCGTCCAGACGTAACCAGATCTTTGGCTGTTTGGTATTGACAAGTTTGGTTATATCGACGGTCTCGATTATCTTCTCATCAACATTCGTTACGGCTTTCTCACGTTCGGTCAAGGTGACTTTCTGTTCACTCATCTCAAGCGTCAGCTTTTTGCCATTCTTCTTTACGGTCAGCACACCGCTGTCGCCGTTGAATGCAGCCAGTCCGGCACAGTCGCCATCTTTCATTTTCGACAAGTCCATACATATGTAGCCGCTGCAAGCCGGTCCTTCCATACGCTGTGTCAGCGTGTTGGGGGCTAAATAGAGGTTAGGTACCACGCGGCTGGTCTTCAGTCGCAGGAATCCCGGACGCTCAGTCAGGCTCCACGCCTGGTCTACGGGATTGTGGTTCCATTGCCAATGTAAGCCTAATCGGGTGTCGTCGAAATCATCGGGCAGAACAATGCCTGTAGCCGGTTGCCCGCTTTTGTATGGACGCATGATTTCGGGCACTTTATAGTTTTCATCGCCCAACATCGGCCAGCCGTCAATCCAGCGGACAGGAGACAATGTCAGCACACGACCCACACCGCCACGATCCTGGAACATAATGCCGTACCAGTCGCCTTCCTCGGTATCCACAATAGTGCCTTGTGCCAGATGGCGGAAACCACCGAAATCACTCTCCAGAATAACGTGCTTCTCCCACTTGCCGTTCAAGTCTTTGGTGCGGTAGCACACCTCACGCCGGTTCAGCCCACTGCTATAGGCTTGACTGATGAGCATAGCATAATAGGTGCCGCGATGCTTGATGACGCGGGTGCCTTCCAACAATCCGGTCTCTTCTTTTTCACGCTGGAAATAGTGGCGCAAGCTACCCTCGACAACTCCTTTCAAATCGGGTGTCAGCTGGCACATCTCGCCCGTTCCAAAGAAAACGTAAGGCGTGCCGTCGTCATCGAAGAACAAGGTGGCATCGTGAAAATGGCGCATACGTGCATGGATGGTCCATGGTCCCTCGGCTTTCGGTGCGGTAAATATATAGGTGTCGCCCATAGCGCCCTGTTCATTAGGGGCCAACAGTGCCCAGAACTTACCGTTGTGAAATTTCAGTGATGTGGCCCACTGTCCGCGTCCATAGACGGTACCTACACCTTCGCCCTTCTGCTGGTCGAGTGGCAATGAGAACGAAAGGTCATACTTGGGGGAGTCTGTCAGCTTATCGAAAATATAACTCACTGTTTTCCAGTTTTTCAGATCTTTCGATGCCATTACCGGTGCGCCGGGCATCAGGTGCATGGTGGTGCTGACCAGATAAAACGTATCCCCCACACGAATGACATCGGGATCGGGCACATCGGCCCACAACATCGGATTTTTAATCGGTGCTTCTTTCACCGGCTGGGCAACGCTAATGGTGCACAGCATACTTAACAATAGACAAGAAAATAAATACTTCATAATGTTAAATTGGAATTATTATTTACTCAAATAAAATGATATGAAACAATTATAGCTTGCAAGTTAAGCAACAAAAAGATTATCCCCAATTCTCTCTGTAAACTTTTTTGTTAAAGTAACGAAAATGTTTTTCGTAAAATACAAGAAGTAAAGTGGGAAAAACATTATCCGTTATGAGATAAGGAACCACCTGTTTAAGCTGTTTCAGCTTATGTGGATAACTGTCTTTCCTGCATATTTCGGAATATGAAAATATGAGATGTCAAACTACTGGGTATTCAATTTGTCCGACTTTCATCCGGCCTATAAACAGAAAAAAGCTATAAGTGGTAAACTTACAGCTTTCTATCATTGCACGGGAGGAGAGGCTCGAACTCCCGACACCCGGTTTTGGAGACCGGTGCTCTACCAACTGAGCTACTCCCGTATTTGCGGCTGCAAAGGTAATAGAATCTTTCAAATCCGCAAGCTCTTTGTCGCTTTATTTTAAAGGGAAAGTTGCTTATAGCATTTGTAAGTCCTGATACATAATGCGATACGCTGCCGCTTTTTTTTCTAAAGCAAGCGGATAGGCTCTTGATGAAGAAGGCATGCGATAGAGACGCATAGGGCGACCTTCAAAAATGAATTCTGTAAAGTCTCCCACTTTGGGCTCTTTTAATGAAAATAGCGCACAGAGTGTATCTGTGGCCTTCTGTCCGGTAGTGACAATTGCCTTACATAGCGGTAATTGCCGTAGCAGTGCCGCGATGTCGGTAGGCTGGACCACTTCGAGAAACTTGTCAGAGGCATTGTCCTGCAACCGCCGTATGGACGTGGCAGTATCGAACAAGGCTATACCTTTTTCGTTCAGAAAACTGATGATATGCTCTTTGCAAAAGGCTTTTAGGGATTTATCTACAAAATGGTCTTTGTCATTGAAAAACAAGAGACCTGTAATGCGCCACATGTCATTGTTCCAATTGGGATAGTAAAAGTCCATTGACCACCGTTTTTTCTGCGGCGGGAAGCTCCCCAGCATCAGCAATTGTGCATTGGCGGGGAGAAAAGGTTCCAAAGGATGCTGTTCTATTTCCGGTTTTGCCATATCCAGTTTTCTTCTTCTTTTGCAAATATCGTTATTCTGTATAAATTATTAAAAGAATAATCGATATATTTGTAGAGACACTTTGAGTTGTTTATAGAAAATCTAATAGTATGATAGACCGAAAAGCGATTGAGATTTCAAAGGTTAGTGTGGCAGATGCTTCCCAAATCGTGGAGTTACAAAATGAGTTGTTGCTGAATGACAGACGAGACTACAAGGACGGATTTCTGGTATCCGGCTTTAGAGAGGAGCAGTATCGTGATTTTGCTGTGCGATATGAATACTTCTATAAGATAGTGGTGCATGGAGAACTGGCAGGAGTGTTATTGGCTTATGAAAGCAAGCATATTGAAATGGATGAAAAATCTAATATGTTGTTGAAATATGCTTTGAATAAGGAGTTCGTATTGATAAAGCAGGTATTCGTGAGCCCGGATTTTCAAAGAAAAGGAATCGCTTCATTCCTTTATGATTATTTGCAGGATATTATTGGCGGAAAAAAGCCTTTAGTGGCTGTTGTCGTGCTTGATCCGTTCAATTCCGGAAGTTCTTATTTTCATCAGGAGAAGGGATTTCATGAATTCCTGAATTTCGTTCCGGATGCCGATCCCGACGGTGTTGTGCGTAAAAGGGCGGCTTGGATAAAACCTTCTGCCGAAGCGAAGGGGAACATCATGTTCGATCTGCGTTTGAACAACACGATAGATGGAACGGATGATCTGGGAGATGTTATGGTGTCGCGTATGGAGAACCTTGTGCAGCTTTACATCCATGAGGATAATTTGAATTGGACTAAGTTTAGTTTGCAGACTACCATTCTGTTTGCCTTGTTCGCCACTTTTGCCTATTTCTATGAAAAAGAAATATTGCCGGATACTTTTCCTGTACTGGTTACTGTGGGAATATGGGGCGCCATAATAAATATTCTTTTTATCCTGAAGATACGGAGTGGCATCAGGTATATGAATACTTATAAAGGAAAGATACAGGATTTTGATTTATTGGTTTCTTTCCACTATCCTAAGTTGAAGAAGATATTCAATAGAGATGAGTTCATAGCCCGGAAATCGATAACCTGCCGTTTGCTATATTTTACTTCAGTTGTAGGGCTAATCAGTTGGGTGGTGGTTTCAGTACTACTGGTATGCAAAGCAATGCATTGGTTCACTATATTCTAAAACAAGGACGCAATGGGATACTTGCATATAGCAGCAGTAACTCCATTGCGTCCTTATTTGTTTTATTTGTCTTCCGCTGTTTTATTTTTTGGTTCTTTCTTTGCCAGCAGAACGATGTTGTACACATATTCAGTCATCCATTGCTCTGAGTATCCCAGACGTTCTTTGTACTGGCGGACTGTCATGGCTGTTTTGTGTACATCATCTTTTTTCCAAACGGTTTTGGTGCAGACCTCATGCACTGTTTTTTCAGTCATACTGCGTAATGCACCTTTAAAGATGGACGGCATGCGGAATTTCCATTGCATCAGATTGCCCATCAGCATCATCAGGTCATTGGAAAATCCCTGATACATGAAAAGGTAACCTTGTACATCATTCTGTGTGCGGCAATGCTTTTTTACGGAAGCATCGATTTCCTTAAAGAAGTTTTCACTGATTCCGTAGTCCTGCATCAACATCTTGCGGGAAGCTGTTTTTTCTGCCTGCCCCAGACGACCGCCTTGTGTGGGGATCTTGAACAGACGCTTGAAGTTGGCCACATCCGGAACAAAGCGGATGTTGGTAATACCCAAATTTGCAGCTATCACAGATTGGAAATAGACGCGTGTCAATGAAACGAAGTCTTCCACATTTTTAGAAGAGACTTCTTCTGAATTCTTGTTGAATAGTTTGGCAAATATACCCATGATGATAATTTTTCTAATTTACGGGTGCAAAGGTAGCAAATAACTTGCTTTTTACCAGCGCTCCAACTCTTTTTCTACTTCATTTCAGTTTGAAGTGAAATTTATGTCCTTCGAAGACGGGTTCCACAATGTCGTAACGGATGAATTTTGCCAGCAGATGTTCTGCGGCACGACGTGACAGATGCGCCAAGCGGCAATAGCGGTTCAGTGAAAGCCGGTCGTTTTGCTCCAATAAATCAAGCAATAACTGTTCCCGTTCGGTATATTCCATTAATTCTCCTTTGGGACTTTCACTTTGCTGCCAGATGCGCAGGTGTACCGGGGTGGCAAGTATATTTTCATCCTTGATGCGCAGGTAGGCAAGGTATTTGCCTGCTTCGTCTTTGGCATACACCGGTTTCCGGTCACTTTCATCAATCTGCACAAGTAACACGCTGCGGCCTTCCACTTGGTAGGTCTGCATGCTGTAACTTACTTCGGGGCGGCAGTATAGCCGGGCTGCTGCCTCTATCATATATTGTTCTTCATCGGAACGCACTCCGGCAATTTTCCCATTGTCTTTTACGCCGATAAGAAGACGTCCGCCGTCCGTATTTGAAAATGCCGAAAGTGTCTTGGCTATTTTTCGAGCATCGGATATTTCGAACTTGAAATCCTGCTGCTGATGCTCTCCTTCGGCTATGAGAGCATGTATATATTGGGCATCAGTAAGCGTTTTCATACCTGCAAAATTAGATAAAAAACACGTATAAGCCTTTTTTTATGTCGATTTTGCAGATTATTTCAAAAAAAATATTGTTTTTCTGCATTTATTTCAAGAAAGAATGTATTTTTGTCGGACATTATTAACGAAGTAATTAAAAAAGGATTATGAAAGAATTAGTTGAAAAAGTTGCAGAATTGTATGCTGCATTCGAGAAAGATGCAAAAGCTCAGTTGGAAAACGGTAATAAAGCAGCCGGAACTCGTGCACGTAAGGCTTCTTTGGAAATCGAAAAAGCAATGAAAGAATTCCGCAAAGCATCTTTGGAAGCTTCTAAGAAGTAAGGAAAACGCAGATTTAATGCTGTGAAAGACTGCCCACCGGCGGTCTTTTTTGTTTTCTATATATGGCTTCGTTGTATGAATAATTGAAGTTTTATTGCTATTTTTGGTGCGGATATTATGGACGGGAATGTATTAAATAAGTTGAAGATACTGGCAGAGTCGGCAAAGTACGATGTATCTTGCTCATCAAGTGGCACAGTGCGTTCCAATAAGGAAGGCATGGTGGGGAACACCGTAGGCGGGTGGGGCATCTGCCATAGCTTTGCGGAGGACGGGCGTTGTATTTCATTGCTGAAGGTGATGCTGACAAACTATTGTATATACGATTGTGCCTATTGTATCAACCGTCGCAGTAATGATTTGCCTCGTGCCACTTTCTCCGTTAGTGAGCTTGTTGACTTGACAATGGAGTTCTATCGCCGCAATTATATCGAAGGGCTATTCTTAAGTAGCGGCGTGGTGCGTAATCCCGATTATACAATGGAACGGCTGGTGCGTGTTGCCAAAGACCTTCGTACTGTTCATCGCTTCAACGGTTATATTCATTTAAAAAGTATTCCCGGAGCCAGTCGTGAGCTGGTGAATGAAGCCGGGCTATATGCCGACCGCCTTAGTGTCAATGTAGAAATACCCAAAGAAGAAAACCTCAAACAGCTTGCTCCGGAGAAAGACCACGAAAGTGTATTTGCTCCGATGCGTTACATTCAGCAAGGTGTTTTGGAGAGTGCGGAAGAACGTAAGAAATACCGTTATGCTCCCCGCTTTGCTCCGGCCGGGCAGAGCACGCAGATGATTGTGGGGGCTACTGCAGAAACGGATAAGGACATCCTTTTTCTTTCATCGGCACTCTACCAACGTCCTACGATGCGGCGCGTTTATTATTCCGGTTATGTTTCGGTGAATACGTACGACAAGCGTCTGCCGTCTCTTAAGCAACCGCCTTTGGTGCGTGAGAACCGCCTCTATCAGGCGGACTGGCTGTTGCGTTTCTACCAGTTCAAAGTGGATGAGATTGTCGATGATGCCTATCCGGATTTGGACTTGGAGATAGACCCGAAGCTATCGTGGGCGCTACGTCATCCCGAGCAGTTTCCTGTTGACATCAACAAGGCGGATTATGAGATGATCCTCCGCGTGCCGGGCATCGGTGTAAAATCTGCACGTCTGATAATTGCTTCCCGGCGTTTTTCCAAATTGGGCTTTTATCAATTAAAGAAGATTGGCGTGGTTATGAAAAAGGCGCAGTATTTTGTTACGTGCAGTGAGTTGCCTATGTGTACCGTTAATGAAATGACTCCGCAAGGGGTGCGCAACCTGTTGGTGCGGAAACCGAAACAGAAATGCGATGAGAGGCAGTTGACGCTTGATTTTGGAGAATAAGAAAAGTGCCGTCATGTTATGATAATATATCTGTTTGATAATACCTTTGAGGGACTGTTGACTTCCGTTTTCGACGCCTATTCCCGTCGGATTTTTCCGGATGCTCTGTTGGCGGAGGGAGAGCCGCTTCCTTTGTTTTATGACGAGAGCTTTACAGTGATTTCCGATGAAGAAAAATCGGGCAGGGTTTGGCGTGGCTTGGAGAAGAAGCTGTCTTCATCCGCATTGTCCTGTCTTGCACAATGTTGGTTGGCGGAGGAACCGGAAACGGCATCGCTTTTGTTTCGCTATATCCATAAGGCAATAGACGCTCCCCGTTCCATTGAGACTAATTTTGCCGATCCTGACGTACTGGAATTTTCTCGAATGTGGAAGCGGGTAGACTGGGAGCGCATACGGATGTTACAATTCATCCGTTTTCAGAAAGCGGCGGACGGCACTTATTTTGCGGCAGTGGAACCGGAAAAGAATGTGCTTCCCCTGATAACCGGACATTTTAAGGACCGCTTTGCCGATCAGTGCTGGCTGATATACGACATAAAACGCGCTTACGGTTATTATTATAACTTAAAAGAAGTTCACGAAGTCACCTTTGGAGAGGATAGTCGTGAAGGGCATCTCGTGACGGGGATGCTGGACGAGAGCCTTATGGACAAAGATGAAAAACTTTTTCAGCAGCTTTGGAAAACCTACTTCAAGGCAATCTGCATCAAAGAAAGGCTGAATCCTCGCAAGCACAGGCAGGATATGCCCGTACGCTATTGGAAATATCTGACGGAGAAGCAACAGTAGCCTTTTTCGGCTCTCTCCGACAATTACACTTCCTTTTATATTTTTCCGTCCTTAGGGCATTACTCATAAGAAGCCGGGTGAAAACTTTTATGGACAGAGTCTGGACAGGCTCTTAGTTTATCACCCAGTTCTTATTATAAGGTACGGTCTTTTTCGGATCGTAGTGCATTCCGGCTTGGGTTGGTATCTTCAGTATGTAGGTGCGTCCGCTCTTATTCATCAATGAAGTGTCGCGCAGCCAGGGGTTGGCATCTTTCAGTTGGGCATAAGTGATGCCCTTGTTCTTGGCGAATTGCGCCAGATTATCGATGCCTGTGGTAACTGTTACTTCCGTATAGGGGATGGCTGGGTAGAGGTGTTCCCGTTTCAGCAGGAAGCCGTATCGTTGGGGATTGCTGATGACGGCCTTGGCTGCCAGCAGACGGAACATGTAGCGGGAGGTTTCTTCTACCAGCCACAAGTCGGCGGCCTGACTGACCATTTGCTTTTGCAATTGTGTGGAGATGCGTCCTTGTCCGGCATTGTAGGCAGCTGCCACGCAGAGCCAGTTGCCGTATTTGGCATATGCTTCTTTCAGATATTTACAGGCAGCTCTTGTTTCTTTCTCCACGTGGTAGCGTTCGTCAATATTGCTGTTCACCTCCAGACCGAATTCGCGTCCCGTACCGGACATAAACTGCCACAGTCCGGCTGCGCCGGCGGGCGACTTGGCAAGAGGATTAAGGGCGCTTTCTATTACGGCAAGATATTTGAAATCATCCGGTATGCCGTTTGCTTTCAATATAGGCTCTATGACGGGAAAGTAGCGGTTTGCCCGTTTTATGGTGAGCATTGTGGTGGAGTGCATATAGGTGAACGACATCAGCTCGCGGTCCATGCGCTCGCGGTGGTCGTAACGCAGAAGGTCTACATTTTGTCCGGCAAAAGAGATTTGTGAGGGTACAGTGGGAGAGGTGACGCAATAGGGCACTTCTGATTTTACTGATTGCTGCTCCGTATTCAGCACGCTGCTTCCGAGGAGGAAAGGTAGTGAAACGCCTGTACACAAGGCGACAGTGGCTGTGAGTATTATATATCTGGTATTTCTTCTCATAATTCGGGTGTTTTAGGTTTCTTGGCGTGAAGATACGAAATCAATTCTTTATAGGCAACCGTTCCCACAACCAACGCGGAATCATCCGCCAAAAGAATACCAACAGACGATAGCGCCTGTCGATTATGACTGTTCTTCTTTTCCGTTCCAATGACCGGACGATGCATAGCGCCACTTTGTCGGCACGCATCAGCATTGGGTACTTGCCGTTTCGCAGCAGATCTGTTGCCACAAATCCCGGGCGGATGTCGGTGAAACGGATATTGAGCCTTTGCATCCGGGACAGTTGCGCCAATGCGTCGATGTAGGTGTTCTGAAACCGCTTGGTGGCAGAATAGGCAGGGGCTACTCCCAATCCCTTAGTACCTGCTATGGAACTGATGACGGCAATATGTCCGCCACCTGTTTTCTTGAAATGGTGGAAAGCGGCTGTAACCATTCGTATAAACCCTTCAACGTTGGTACGTGCGGTGTTGAGCTCGATTTCCGGTTCTAAACTCCTGTTCTGGAAGCCCACGCCGGAGCTGAGTAAAAACAAGTCCATACCGCCCAAGCGGTCTATCAATTCGTTGAGGCGTAAGGCGGCATCATTCTTTGTCACGTCAAGACACTGTATCTCAATTTGACCGGGAACGGCCTGCTGCATATGCAGCAAAACGTCTTCACGTCTGCCTGCAATGCCTATGCGCCAGCCCTGCTGTACAAGTATGCGGGCCACTTCCTGACCGATGCCTGAGGTGGCTCCTATGATAATGGCTTTCTTCATGGGCAGGAGTTATCCGATGACAGTTGCTACAATTCTTCTTCCACCGCCGCGATTACGGAATTCGCACAGATAGATTCCCTGCCATATACCCATATTCATCCGTCCGTTGGTGATGGGAATGGTGAGACCGGTTCCGGCAATGGTGGACTTGGCGTGTGCCGGCATGTCATCGTCACCTTCGCAGGTATGTTGGTAATAGGGCTCACGTTCTCTGACAAGACGGTTGAAAATGGCTTCCATGTCAGTTTGTACATCCGGGTCGGCGTTCTCATTTATGGTGAGGGCTGCGCTTGTATGTTTGATGAACAGGTGCAATATGCCGGTTTGCGGTAGTGGCGGCAGGTTGCGCGTAATTTCTTCGGTAATCAAGTGAAAGCCGCGTCGATGCGGGGTGAGGGTAAACTCTTTCTGGTCTATCATATCTATTTCTTATTCTGTATGTTTTGATTCCACCAACTGTATCCGGCAGGGAAACGTTACGGTGAACGTGCTGCCTTCGCCCAAGACGGATGCTACTTCGATTGTTCCGTTCATCTGTTCTATAATGGATTTACAGATTGACAAACCCAATCCGGCGCCTTGTATATAGGAGTCTACTTTTTCGAACCGTTCAAATATCACGCCAAGTTTTTCTTGAGGGATTCCGCGTCCGGTGTCCGTAACGCTTATCTTTACTCCGGATTGCTCTGTCTCGTAGGAAACTTCAACGTATCCTTGTGTCGTATTCTTCAATGCGTTTGAGAGGAGGTTACTCAGTATCTGCTTGATGCGCATTGAGTCCTGTTCTATCAGGAAGGGAGATGCCGGGTAACGTTTTTTGAGTGTTACGCCTTCCGGAACATTGCTTCGATATTCGGTACAGCTCTCGTCAATCAGTTCCGAGAGGCTGAACCAGACGGGAGTCAGCTCCATGTGTCCGGCTTCTATCTTGGACAAGTCCAGTACCTCGTCGATGATATTCAGCAACAATTTGTTGTTGTGATTTATCAGAGAGATATAGTATTCGCGCTCTTTGGCGTCTTCCATATAGGGCAACAGGCCGGAGAAACCGATAATGGCATTCAGCGGTGTACGTATTTCGTGGCTCATATTGGCAATGAAAGCCGATTTCAGTCGGTCCGATTCTTCGGCTTTTTCTTTAGCCTGTATCAGCATGGCTTCCGTTTCTTTCAGCCGGGTGATGTCGTAGTTGATGCAAATCAGTTCGATACTGTTTTGCTCGGGGGCATATACTTTCACTAATAAGTTGACGTGTGTCCACGAGCAGCTGCCGTTTTCTCTGAGTACACGTACCTCCTTGTTGAATTTGTTTTCTGTTCCTTTTCGGACGTTATTAAGAAAATCTAACATATAGTGACGGTCATCGGGATGGATGTGATTGTACACTCCGATGATGTCGGACAGAGGTGTCTCTTCTTTCTCACCGATGTTGATATACCAACTGTGTTGGGCGTCTCCTTTTTGGGTGAGGAGATTATAGTGGGCATATCCTACTTTGGCGTAGTTGCCTATCAGTTTAAAAAAACTTTCGAATTCCTGTATCTTGTTGTAAGCTATGGTGGCTTCGGTCTTGTCCGCGTTAATCAGCAGATAGTTGATAGGCGTGTGATGTTCGTCATAGAGCGTGGTTACTTTGGTTACCAGCTCCATGGTTCCTGTCTTCTTTTGCGAGTTATAATAGTTGCCTATTTTGGAAAAATCATAGCGGAAAGTGAAGTCTGCGTCTTCGCACTTCCTTAGTTTCTCTTTCATCTCATCCGGGAAAATGGGGTTATCAAAGATATTGATGCCCAGCAGGTCTCCTTTTTGTTGCAGATGAAACATTTCCAGTTCTTTGTCATTCAGGTCTGTCAGCACACCTTGCATGTTGTAGAGCTCGATGCCCACCGGCAAGTTTTTGTAGATGTTGTGCAAAAGCAGTTCCCGTTGTTGCAACAGTTGTGAGGCGGACGACATGTATGGGCCATCTTGCACTTCGGCTATGCCGTAAACCTTGCTGTTTCCCTTCCCGTCGTTTTTTTGCATGCAAATTTTGCTGCGCATCCATACGGGTCCCTTGGTGGTGTTGAGCAGATAGACAGCCTCGTTTGTCTGCTGTATGTTGTCGAAGGAATGAATGGTTGTGTGCGGCTGTTCTTCTTTCAGGATGCGTTTGTTGAAATCTTCAAAACTGATAAAACCGTCCTCCTTTAGCCCCAACAGTTTGGAGATATACTCAGAACAAACGTAACTTTCGCTTTGCAGGTCGGCTTCCCACCAACCCATATTGGCATTACGCATTATTTCTGATAGTAGATTGTAATCCGGTTTATCGTCCATACAGGAATATTTGTGGTAATTTATATTTTAATCAGACTTATGCATTTGCTTACAAAAATACGGATAATCCTCGATTAGAGAAAAGAAAAACGCGGAGAAATGAAAAGAAGCAGACTTATTTCTCTCTGTTTGTAATTTATTCGGAGATAAACGGTATCTTTGTTACCGTTAACAATGCTATTTACTCAATAAAATTAAAAATATATGGAAAAAGTTATTATCAATTCGTATGAGGACTTTGAAAAGTTGGTAGGTCAGCAAATCGGAGTTTCGGAGTATGTGGAACTAAGTCAGGAACGTATCAATCTCTTTGCGGATTCCACGTTGGATCATCAGTGGATTCACGTTGACACAGAACGCGCCAAAACCGAAAGTCCTTTTAAGAGTACCATTGCGCATGGTTACCTCACCCTTTCCATGCTGCCTCATCTGTGGAACCAGATTATTGAGGTGAACAATCTGAAAATGATGATTAACTATGGTATGGACAAGATGAAGTTCGGTCAGGCTGTGCTGTCCGGGCAGCGTATCCGTTTGGTGGCATCTCTGCATTCGCTGGCAAACCTGCGCGGTGTGGCGAAGGCTGAAATCAAATTTGCCATTGAAATAGAGGGCGAAAAGAAGAAAGCGCTCGAAGGTATCGCCATCTTCTTATATTACTTCAACTGATGATGCGTAAAATGATATGCCCCCAATGTAAAGTGGGGGCTTTTTTTGTTCTGAACAGCAGCGGAGAGCGCCTGCCGGTATACGTTTCCCGCGAGGGGGAGATTGTGCCCAAAGACCCCGCAGCATCTTTGGAAGGGTATGATTTGACGGAAGTCTATTGCTTGTGCTGTTCCTGGCATGGCAGCCCGAAGCGTTTGCTGAAATATTGATGCAGGTACTCTTTCCATAGATGACGGAGTGCCGCGGCAGGATGATAGAGCAGCATCCTTGGACCGGCATATCGCATCACTTCACGCATCCGTTCTTTCATTTCGGGCTTGTAGCAATGAATGGTGCAGAGTCTGCAAGTGTTCTTCTTTTCGCCGAACGGACAGCGGGACAGGCGCATGTGTGCATATTCCAGCAGTTCGCGGCATTGCGGGCATAGCTCCCTGTTGCCCTCTTTCTTGCGGCAGTAGAGGCGGATCATCTGCGCTACGGTGCGTTGCTCTTGGGCGATGCGTGATGGGTGGGGATTATTTTTATTCATTCATGCTGCGTTTTAGGTAAATCATATCTTTCAGTTGCTTGCCGGCTTCGTATATGGGATGGTCATAGTTGTCCGTAAAGAAGTCGGGGATGCGGTGCGAATATGTGAATCCGCAGCTTTCATAAAAAGGAACGGTCAGAGGACTGTCGCCCGTACCCACGAGCATGGTTCGGCATCTGCCTGCATACCGCTTGAAAAGATACTCCATCAGCATCCTGCCATATCCCTGCCGTTGGCATTGCGGGTGGGTGGCAATGTTCTTTATTTCGAAAACATCTTCCGCTTCACGAGTAACGACACAGGCGGCTTTTGTGTCGCCTGCATCTGTCAGGACGAACATTTCGCCACGTTCCAGATAACGGTCTATCATGGATTCCTGCTCGTCGGCCAGGAGTAGGAGGTCGAGGTATTGTTTCTTGTTATGGAGAACAGGGCATATATTTATCATATAGCTTTCATGGATTTATGTTGCAAAATTAATCTTTACAGGTATAATACCAAACAAAAAACGAAGTAATACTGTTGATTAGTCAGTGATAATTCGTGTAATAAGTATAATAGGTGTAATCCATGCTTGTTGTATCATTTGCGGTGAACCATTAATGCCTGAACGGTTATGAATAAATTGAAAACTTCTTTATTGATTCTGATGCTTTTGGCATCTATATCCGCCTCTGCCGGTTATGCTCCCGACAGCGTGCAAATAGCTCTTAAAAAGATGTATCCCACAGCCGCCGGCATAGCTTGGTCGCAGGACAAGGCATATTATGTGGCAGATTTTGTGATGAACGGGTTCGACACCAGGGTCTGGTTCACTCCGGATGCCGAATGGGTGATGAAACAGACGGACTGGGAAACGCTGGATGAAGTGCCTGCCGCAGTGTTCAATGCTTTTGCCGCCAGTGAGTTTTCGGACGGGGTGGTACAGAACGTTACATGGGTGCAGTTTCCCGAATGGCAGCCTATCGTAGCCATACAGGTGGGCAAGCCGAACATGCAGATGAAATATCAGATATTGTTTACTCCGAAAGGCGAAGTACTTCGCCAACAGAATATCACTAACGCCTATAACACGCTTGGAGCAAGCACTTTCCTATAAATAGAAAGGTGTGTCCTTGTTCTGACAAGCAGGCATTCCATGCTGCCATTCGGTGTGAAAAATAAGCGGACTTGTTTTTTATACTCTCCGTTTGCCTTATCTTTGCCGGAAAGAATGACTGTATCTTATGAATCACTCTGTTTTTCTGCAAGATGTTTACAGCGTTGTTGCCGCTATTCCTACGGGGTGCGTGGTGACTTACGGACAGATTGCCTATCTGGTAGGCAGGCCTCAGTGCTCGCGTATGGTGGGGCAGGCGATGCACAACGTGCCGGAAGATTTGCACCTGCCTTGCCATAGGGTGGTGAACAGTCAGGGCAGACTGGTACCGGGCTGGACGGAGCAAAGAGCGTTGCTGGAAAATGAAGGTGTCCGGTTCAGGGCAAACGGTTTTGTAGATATGAAAAAGTCTCAATGGGAATTTATGAAAGAACAATAAACAAATGAACAACAATCGAAATATGAAATTTATAGGCGCACATGTATCTGCCGGCGGCGGTGTGGAGTTCGCTCCCGTCAATGCCCATGAAATAGGGGCGAACGCTTTTGCCCTGTTTACCAAGAACCAACGCCAGTGGGTGGCGAAGCCCCTGACGCAGGAAAGCATCTCTTTATTTAAGGAGAATTGCGGGAAATATGCTTTGGATGCACGTTACATTCTTCCCCATGACAGTTATCTGATAAACTTGGGGCATCCGGAAGAAGAAGGGCTGGAGAAAAGCCGTACAGCTTTTTTGGATGAAATGCAGCGTTGCGAAGAGTTGGATTTGAAGTTGCTGAATTTTCATCCGGGCAGTCATCTGAACAAGATTTCCGTTGAGGCTTGCTTGGATAGGATTGCCGAATCCATTAACATTGCGTTGGGTAAGACGCAGGGCGTTACGGCGGTCATTGAGAATACAGCCGGGCAAGGCAGCAATGTCGGCAATGAGTTCTGGCATTTAAAGTATATCATTGATCGGGTGGAAGATAAGTCCCGCGTAGGTGTCTGCCTTGATACTTGCCACACGTATACGGCAGGATATGATATTGTAAACGAGTACGACAAGGTATTCGAGGATTTTGATAAGACGGTGGGCTTCGGCTTTCTTCGCGCGATTCATTTGAATGATTCCAAAAAGGCGTTGGGCACTCGTGTGGACCGCCATGATAGCATCGGAAAGGGGCTTATCGGTATGGATTTCTTTAAACGCTTTATGAAAGATGAGCGGTTCAATGGCATGCCGATTGTACTCGAAACTCCCGATGAATCACTTTGGGCGGAAGAAATCAGGCTGTTGCGTAGCTTTGAGTGAAGTTGTTGTGGCAAATGAATAGGCTAAAAGTCTGCTTTTTGGTTGATTATCACTCGCTTACCGGTTATGGGATGCGTGAATTCCAGAGCCTCGGCATGCAGATACAGCCGTTCGGCTTTCTTTCCGTAGAGCTCATCGCCGATAATGGGGCAGTGCAGTCCGAGAGGATGGGCGGCATGCACCCGGAGTTGATGGGTGCGTCCGGTGCGGGGATAAAAGGCGATGCGGGTATGATTGTCCTTGCGTTCCAGCACTTCAAAGTCGGTTACGGCGGGCTTGCCATGCTCGGTATGTACCATTTGCCGCGGGCGGTCGAGCGGGTTCAGGCATAGCGGCAGCTCAACCGTTCCTGTATCTGGAGAGACTATGCCTTGAAGCAACGCGATATAGCGCTTACTTACGCTGCGGTCTCCGAATTGCGCTTGCAGGTTTTGGTGAACCTGCTTGGTCTTTGCAATCACCAGCAACCCTGATGTAGCCATATCCAAGCGGTGCACAATCAGCGGGCCGTCCGCTTCGGGATACCGCCCGCGCATCACACTGTAAACAGATACCGCCTCTTCCTTGCCGGGTACGGACAGCATGCCCGCCGGCTTGTTGACCACCAACAGCCATTCGTCCTCATAAACGGTTTCCAATTCTTGTGCGGCGGACTGCAACAACGCTTTCTGCATCGGGTTTTCATCCACTTCAAGACCTTTCAGCATGTGTTTCAATATAGGTTCGCATTTGCCTTTGCAGGCGGGATAGTAATGCCCATGATGCCGTATTTCTGTTTTGGGCGACTCTCCCCACCAGAACTCTGCCATTGCGACGGGCTTCCACCCATGCAGATAGGCATGCTGCAATAGTTTGGGTGCGGCGCACTCACCGGCTCCTGCGGGAGGGGTTTTGTGGGCGGTCTGTTCGAAGATGTCGCAAAGTGTCCTGACTTCTCCCCGGTAGTTCAGCATCTTAAACTGTTCGAACAGTTTTTGCTGCAATGCGGCGGAACGTGCCTTCCGTTCGGCTTTCAATGCCTGTATGCCGGCTTCGTGGTTGGAGACTGATTGTTGCAAAGGAATAATCAGTTCTTTCCACGCGCGTTCCATGCGCTTGTACTCCGCCTTCTGAAATTGGCTTTCGCGTATCAGGTCCTTTTCTTCTTCGGGGCTGAGTGGAAAGCCGGGATGTGAAGCCGCTTTCCGCCTCCGTTCTTCCCTTTTCTTTTTGGCGGCTTTCATCTGTGCTTTGGCATCTTCCAAAGCATTCCGGGCGGTTTGTTGCAGGGCAGATAGTTGTTCGAGTTGCCGCCGGTATGTTTCATCCTCTTCCAACTGCCTGATGCGGGCATTGATCTGCGATATTTGCTCTTCCTCTTTTTTGAAGAATCCTTGTGGTTGCAATAAGTCGTAAACCGGTGGTACGAAGAACGGATGCATGTTCTTGCCCGCCAAAATGCCGGAAAAGGCTGCCAGGTATCCCACTTTGCCTTCTTGGGTCTTTACGACCAATACGCCGAACATCTTGCCTTGCGCCAGCTCTTCTTTCCATGCGTCCTGCAAGGCAAGATAGTCCTGCACCTCTTTCGCGGCAGCCACGCAGAGTGGATGAGGTGTATAGCAAAAAGGAAAAGTGAACTTCTCCGGTAAGGGTATGCCTGCGACGGAGGTGTGGAAATGGTGCAGCATGTTGATGTTAGTCGTCGATTAGATTGTCGTTGTCTGTATTGATGTAGAGGGAGCTGTTGTCGTCTTCCGGATCGGACACAACTTCCTCTTCGTTGTGCTGCGGAAGAGGACGGGGATGCACAGACTTCTTTTTCTTTCCGTACTTGCGCTCTCTTTCCCAAGCTGCTTTTCGCGCCTGGTATTGTTCGTATTGATTTTCCAAATAGTTGTCGGCCATAATAAGTCGTTTATAAAGTATTCAATTTTTGCTTTCCAAACACACACACAGAGGCAGGGTAGGCTCTGTCTAAATTCCTTCATGCTGTTAAATTGTCTGCGTTTCTGTGCTCAGTCTGTATAAACCACGAAAATTTGTTTATCGTTCGGTGGGCAGTGAGAACTCCTGCCGGTCATATTGTTGTCCGTTGCCGTTGGCTACGGCCACGCGTATGGTGATGTTTCCCGTCTTTATCCGCTCGCCTGCACTGATGTTGGCAGTGTATTTCACGCCGTTGTGGGGAGCAATCTGCTCCACCATTACGGACGGGGAGATGTAGATGCGCTTCATTCCCGTAGTTTCGGTCACTACGGGGACCACATTATAGACTGTCCGGTCGCCTTCATTCATGATTTCAAAAATCACTTTACTGCTTTCGCCGGAGGTGATGACGTGGTCGCGGTTATCGTCGATGAAGCGTATGTTGCGTATCTTCAGGTTGTCGAAGACCGAAGGGGTGGGATAGGTTTCGGGCTGCGGCTCATAGGGTTCCGTCCTTTCTATCCGGTAACCGTACTCCTCTTGCTTCGGTGCGGAAACGGCATTTCCAATGGCGGCTCCCGCAATGGTTCCGATAATTGTGCCGATGGCAGATCCGCGGTAGCCGCCTCTCCAGCCACCGTTGCTGTCACCTATCAGGCCGCCGATGGCGCCGCCCACATTTCCGCCGATGGCTGCTCCGGCAAATATGGCACCGGGATCGCCTGATGCCATTTGGCTTGTACCGCAACTGCTGCACGCTAAAGCTAATGCCAGCAATCCAATGAAATACTTCTTCATGCCATTCAATACTTGATTTTATCAATACAAAGATACCAAAAGAAATTTTATCCTTGCCATTTTATCCGCTTATATGCTGTTATTTTGCCTTTTTTGCATTGCTTTTTCTTTTTATCCGCGTGGAACCGCTTGGATTGTCCTATTTGCTTCCTGTCGGTTTCTGTAAACGGACTGCCGGATGATGACCTGATACAGGCGGGAGACCGGTTGGTGTGTTACGGGCAGTATCGGGACTTCCGGAAGTTTTGGAAAGTGCTGTGATGATTTTCTTTAAAATAATGCGATTCTTATCGCTTTTCCGGCAAAAGATTAGTACCTTTGTTGCTTAAGGCTAAATCTTTCTGTCGTGGAGAACTTTTCTTTCCACCATGACGGAAAGAAAAGTTCTCCACGATGGAAAATAATTTTCCTCGTGTTGGAAAGAATTAGTTTTAGGCATCCTTTCCCTTAACCGTCGGGGGATTAGTTGTCGGATATAGCGTTGGCGGGGATAAATTTCAGATACAATGAGTGCCTATTACGACCTTTTTGAAAAACCGGATGTCCGTCAGACCGGTGAGCAGCAACCTCTTTATGCCCGTCTCGTTCCTAAGGGAACCATTGAACGGAAAGAATTTATCAATCGTGTTCATCTTTTCACAGGGATTAGTAGAAGTCTGTTGGAGGGTGCCATGGCGGGTTTCATGGATGAACTTCGAGACTGCCTTGCCAACGGTTGGACGGTGGAGCTGGGTGAGCTTGGCTACTTCACCCCTTCCCTGAACTGCCGGCGGGAAGTGATGGAGAAGAAAGAGCTGCGTTCTGCCTCGGTGACTCTGCGTGGCTTGAACTTCCGTTTAGGTAAGGAGTTTTATAATGAATTGAATGAAAAAATTCATTTGGAGCGTAGTCCGCAGTCGGCAACCGCCTCTGCTGTGGCTTTACCTCCGGAAGAACGTCTCCGCTTGCTTGAAGCGTACTTGAAAGAATATCCTTTCATAACTCGTGCCCAGTATGCCCGGCTGGCAGGTCGCAGCGTGAAGCAAGCCGTCACCGATTTGAACGGATTTATCGAGGTAGGGGTGCTGATGCGCTATGGAGCGGGAAGGAATGTGGTGTATGCAAAGGTGCTTTCCAAGCCCTAATCCTGTATTATTAAAATAGGTTCTCCCAGCGGAATGTGTTTCCTACTCCGGGCAGCTCTCGTCATCGCATCGGTAGGAGGCGAAACATGATCCTGACGTACGAAATCGTCAAACGTTATCGGTACGTCAGCCAGTTTTGCAATCCTTTCCACGATTCGCCAACGGCTCGGAGCATTAAAATACGGGATATTATTTTCCATGCAGCTCAAGTATTCGGGCCGCCATACACCATAATTATAGAGAAAACCTCCTTCAAAAGCACCGACATAGGCATATTTCGGTATCTTAGTAAAATCGGTCCATAGAATTTGGGTCAGGTCATTTGTTAAATCCAGATTAGGGTAGAAACCGTACGACTGCCAATATTTCAGTCTTTCCTTATCTTTCGACGGAATTACACCATAATACCTGTATTCGTCACCCAATCTGCCAAAAGCGTGTCCGCCGACTTCGTGATGGATAAGTGCTTCAAAGTCATAGGTCGGTATGTTCCCGCTGATAGGACAAGCTGCAACAGAGAATCCATTGGAATACATTATGGCAGTTCCGGCATATTTGCGACTATTCAGAATAAGGATGCCGGTTACCTCCACCACCTTATCTAAACCTGGGATCAGGTCTATATAATTCCTGCATGTCTTTTCATCCCACTGGATATCCGTCCCTTCACCGAAAGTCGAACCAAATCTGTTGTTCACTTTTCGTCCGGGAATCTCTTCGCTTACACCTTCCTCTTCGGAAACGGCAGCTATCATGTAGACGTTAAAATATTCCCGGAAAGATTTGTATGGTTCAATATTGAAAAAATAATGTTCGGCCTGACGGGACAGGGTTTCATAATACCCGGCCTTGTCCAAGTCGGTTTGCAGGAATCCGTCTCCCATAATAACGATATTAATCCCTTTGCCTTTGGTGGCTGCCTGTAGCTGCATATATTCGCCGTCCCGATAGTATTCCTTTGTTTCTGCTTTTTGTGCGATATGTAATGTCCTTTCCAGAATCGAGGCGGTAACGGTTAGTTCTGTCTCGCGGTCAATACCGGTTTGGTTCTCTGATACTGATACGGAAAGTATGCCTTGGTTGTCGACTTCGACCGTACACCAGTCTTTTGCGTCTTCGGGAAGCTTGAGTTCCAGTAAAGGGATGTCGTCGTAATCCTGATGAGACGTTGTCACGATTACCGTCCTGCTATCGGCGGACATTGCAAAATCGAGGGTATTACGCGACAGGCTAAGTTCTAACGGATATTGGTAGATCAGTAGTGTATCGGCTAAAGAAGAATCTTTTCCTTTTACATAAATACTGCCGATCCGGGGAAGTCCACTGAAGTTTTCTTCTATGCTTATATTAATCAAATCTGACGACAATTCTTTCGGTTCGACCAGTTTTATCCATTCTCTGGCTTCCGGTTCTATTTCGACTGAGTATTCGATGTTACGTTTAATTTCTAACGAGAGTATTCCTCCTATCTGCCAGAAACCAATTTCTTCATAAGGAAGCTCTAGAATTTCGTTTTTTTCTTGGGCGACTTTCAAAGTCTGTGACGTCGAACTCCCGCGGAAAATGATTTCGGCGGTACGTTCGTCGGGCGTATCGTTTTCCGTCAAAGTAATCTGTATCGCAGATGTTCCTGATTTTCCGGAGACAACATTCAGACTGATCCAGGATGAGGAAGCTGAGGGGGCTATTTCGGCACTCCAAGATGTATTGGCATAGACTTCGACAGATTTAACTTCGCTCTTTGAACCGAAGGTTATTTCCGACATCGAAAGGTTTAGAACTGCATCTTCTTCTTCCTTACAACTTCCCAGAATAAGCAGGAAGCATAAACAGACTAATAAGCCTGCACGAGTTTTGTTTGCTCTCATATTATATTTACTCCCTGCACAAATAACTTTTGTAATTAATGAGATATTGGGCTAAGAATGCGAATATAAGTAAATTCGGTGAAATAGAAAAATATTTCGTGTTGTAAATAGGGAGGCTGTTCCGACTTTAGGAATTTATGCCTGTGAGGTATCGCTTGTAGAGACATTCTGCAAAGCCACCTTTCATTATCAGTTGTTTAACTGCATCACTTGTAGAGATTACGAGGGTGTGATGCTCTTTCTTTACTTTTTCTTCTTTTGGGATTTAGCTGCACTTGTAGAGATAAGGTTTTTTTAATCTGTTGTTTATGAGTGGTTTATGCGTTTTGGCTGTAGATGCCATTTTCTTGCTTTCGCCTTCTTCTCACCCTAACTTTGCAACATCGATTTAGAGAAACAGAAAGTATAACTGCTTGAGGCCTCACAGTGAAATTTTCCTGATTTCTTGGATGAGATAAGAGCTTCTTGATATACATATTATTATTAACGATTAAAAATTCAAAGATTATGGCTTTAAATTATGAAGTGAAAAAAAGAGTGTTCGGTTTTGATAAGACAAAAACGGAAAAGTATGTGGCTCAATTGAAAACACTGGGCATGGTGGAATTTGGAGACTTATGCGACGAGGTCACCAAAGTAGGTATGGCGCCGCGCGGTGTGGTGAAAATGGTGCTGGACGGCCTGATAGATACGCTGAATATGAATATCAATAAAGGCTTCTCGGTGCAATTGGGAGATTTCGGCTGTTTCCGTCCGGGACTTAATGCAAAAAGTCAGGATAAGGAGGAAGATGTGAAGTCGGATACGGTTTACCGCCGGAAGATAATTTTCACTCCGGGCCAGCAATTCAAGGAGATGCTGACACGTGCCAGCGTGACGAGAGCCGGGTGGGATAACTCGGAGGTTGCTTCAGGAGGAGGTTCCAATCCCGGTACTGGTGGAAATGGGGAAGAGGAAGAAAATCCGCTGGGATAATATGTTTTCGAATTTCCTAAGGTAAATCTCAGCAAATGAGTGGGATATGAACTTTTCTCAGGAAAGGTTCATATCTTTCCTCCAAACACTTTTCGCACACTGGTACGCTGGATTAAACGCAACCGGAAACTGTATGCGGATCCGCTCCTTATGACATCTTTCTTATAATGCGAATGCAAAATTTGTAGTAGTATAAAAATCTACTGTTTCGTTTATTATAATATCTATGGGTGTATAATTGTAGACTTCGGGTTTCTTATTGTAGATTAAATATTCCAAGATGGCTTTGATGGCCATATATCCTTGATATTCCGGACGCTCGGCTATCAGGTGGGAGATATATCCTTCTTTCAGGGCATTAACATTCCGGGTATTTATATCAAACCCTATCAGTTTGACGTTTTTGATGTTATTGCGTTTCATGAAATCGGATATGATATATGCACAAGTATTGAATACTACAGCTCCGCCGATATTAGGGTGGGTACGGAAAAAATCGGTTAGCATTTCTTCATTTTGTTTTGCATCGGTACGGTTGTATTGTGCATATACGATATTTATATTCAGCGAATTTTCTTTTAAATAAGAGAAAAAACCATGTTGGCACACAACAGATTGGATAGATGTTTCATCGCCTATTCGTTTGGCCTGAAATAAAGCGATTTCCTTATTGGGCTCCATGATAGATGTCAGTAGCTTAGCCTGTGTCCTGCCTGCTTGAAAGGCATGGAGGGCAAAGGTTGCCAATGGCTCTGTATTGTTTACCGGAGTGTCTACAAACACGTATGGAATATCTTTCATATAAAGCTGGTTGGCAAATAATACAGTCTCGTCATAGAATGCCGGACCTATGATTACTGCGTCTTTTCTTAGGGCAAGTGCTTCTTTGAACACCTTTTGACATGAGAAAACATCAAACTGATCGTAGTATAAGTAACGGATCTTCAGTTTGGTATTGGCAAAATGGCTTAACGCTTTTTCGATGCCGGTCTCTATTTGTTCCCAATATTCTCCGGGGGCATGTTGGGGGAATATAACTAATAGACGTATTTGACGTTCGTTTTTAGGAGTTATTGAATGGATTTTACACACATAATTAATTTGTTGTAAAACGTCTTCCACTTTTTTGCGGCTTTCCGGTGATACGCCACCTCTATTGTGAAGTATACGATCTACTGTTCCTGATGACACGCCTGCAATTGCTGCGATGTCGCTGATTCTATATTTTACTTTTTCTCCCATCGTAGTTCCGTTCTGTTTTATTGATTTTAGTTGCAAATATACTAAAAGATATAATAGAACTGATAAATGCACGAATAAATAATAAACATGAAATGGAAAAATGGCATTTTACACGATTACACGAATAAAAACACTATATTTTTCCTTGTAACGCTGAAAATGTGTTTTATAACAGTGCGTAGAGTGTTATTAATATCAAAAGAAGCAGGATATTTGTATTGCAAAAGCGGAGATATGTTTCTTTTTGTGGAAATAATCAGTACTGATAAGAAAGAGAAATTTTAAAATACACAATAACACGAATTAGAAAATGAGCTGTGTAAATATGAAAAATATAATTAAAAAGATAGCATTGTTTTGGGCGACTATTGCACCGGGTATCTTTCTCGTAGGATATAATATCGGGACAGGTAGTATTACAACGATGGCTTCTGCCGGGGCAAGTTATGGAATGACGCTGACATGGGCATTGGCTCTTTCTTGCTTGTTTACGTATGTCTTAATAATTGCTTTTTCGCGTTATACTATAATTACAGGAAAAACTGCATTATTTAGTTTTAAGAATAACTTTGGTAGAGGAGTTACCATCTTTATTTTATTTTCTTTATTAATAAGCGAAATTGTATCCTGTATGGGAGTTATGGGGGTAGTGGCGCAAGTAATCCAAGAGTGGTCTCGTCCTATCACTCATGATGGCGAAGGGTTCAATATGATAGTAGTGGCAGGTGTTATCTGCGTACTATTATATTATATATTTTGGCAGGGAAAGCAAGCTCTTTTTGAGAAGATACTTAGCCTGTTTGTTTTTGTTATGGGAGTTTGTTTTCTTGCTACCATGTTTATTGTAATGCCGGAACCTGCCAGTATATTGAAAGGACTTGTTCCTACTCTTCCCAATCATCCGAATGCTTTTTTAATTGTGGCAGGAATGGTAGGTACTACTATGGGGGGCGTCCTTTATGTGGTTCGTTCCATCTTGATTAGTGAGAAAGGCTGGCATATAGAAGATATGAAATTACAGAAACGTGATGCTGCTGTATCAGTGAGTATAATGTTTCTGTTGAGCTTTGCTGTAATGGCGTGTGCTGCCGGAACAATGTTCACGAAGGGGCTTACTGTGGATAATGCAATAGATATGGTGAAACTGATGGAACCATTGGCCGGACAACTGGCTGTGTCTATGTTTGTGGCAGGAATTGTGTGCGCAGGTGTTTCCTCTTTATTTCCTATTATAGTATTAGGGCCATGGCTCATCAGCGATTTCTTAGGTATAGATAGAGATTTGACTAAGCGTTGGGCCAGAGTTATGGCATTAGCAACTACTTTATGTGGGCTTGTGGTGCCTGTTTTTGGCGGTAGTCCGGTTTTTGTGATGATCTTCTCTCAATCTTTGGCGATTATATCTACTCCCCTTGTCATTGCATTGATGATTATTTTGTTGAATAAGAAACTTTTAATGGGAAAACATAGGGCTACAATAAAAGACAATGTTCTGTATGGCATAACTTTGTTGTTTGCACTCATTGTTGCCATTGTAGCTATTCTGGGAATTATTAATTATTAAAATATAGCATAAACATGAGAAACGTTTTTGACAGACACATAACTTGTGCATTTCTTTATAGTATTACAAGATATGGCTATCCGCCTGATGCAGAACATATGGTTACATATGTACATGAAATGGCCGATCTTGGTTTTCAATCTATCGAACTGGAAGGGATAGGGGAAGCACATCTGAAGACAGTTTACAAACATCGGAAAGAGATAAAACAGGCATTGGAAGACCGGGGGGTGGCGTTACCTGTGTTTTGTACCGTACTTCCGGGGATAGCTTCCCCACAGGGAGAAATTGCACAAAAGAGTTTGGATTTATTTAAAACAGGCTGTGAACTCGGAGCTTATTTCGGAGCCAGAGGGGTATTGGATAACGGCCCTCTTGTTCCTTATGAATTTCCGGCAGATATGCCTATTCACCGGCATTATTCACCGGACGTACTTCGTAATGTGCGTTTGCCGCAAAGACTGTCGTGGAAAGTATATTGGGACAATTTGCTGTCTCGGATGGATACAGCTTGCAAATTTGCGGCAGATTATGGGTTGAACTATTATATGCATCCCTGTGTGGGCTCTTTGACGGATACAACGAATGGTTATCTGTTGCTGAAAGAAGAATTGGGATGGGAAAATCTAAAGTTCAATTTTGATACATCGAATCTGTATTATATGCATGAAAATCTGTCTTTAGGTTTGCTTAAGCTGGGAAAGGATTTGGACTATATACATATCTCTGATAGTTATGGACAACGCATAGAGCATCAGGCCGCAGGCAATGGAACGATAGATTGGGATTTGTTTTTCGGGACTTTGAAACAAATAGGTTTTTCCGGAGAACTTTCAATTGATGTGGGTGGTGATGAAAGCCATGTTGCCGATATTGATGAGGCTTATTTACAAACCGCTCGCTTTTTAGAAGAAAAAATAGCTGCTTATGAAATTTATTAAATGTTTGTTGGTTTTGGGACTGTTTGCAGTAAATGTTTCTGCAATGGATTATTCGGTGTCTGACTTCGGAGCGAGGGGAGATGGAAAAACTGTTAATACGAGAGCAATCCAGCGTGTTATAGATTTATGTGCGGAAAAAGGTGGAAAGGTGATTATTCCGCAAGGTGAGTTTGTAACAGGCACTCTTTTCTTGAAGAGTAATGTAACTCTTCGTTTAGAAAGAGGTGCACATTTATTGGGCTCTACAAATTTGGCGGATTATCCGAAAAAAACTGTTGGTTTCCGTTTTTGGGGAGATACATGGACGTTTCAGTCTTTAATAATAGCCCATGACATAGAGAATGTTACGATAGAAGGGGATGGTACAATTGATGGACGTGGCGGTTCATTTCCGGTGCAGTCCAAAAAGAAACCGGATAAGTATAGAGACCGTCCTTATCTTTTGTGGTTTGCCAATAGTAGGAATATCAATATAACTGGAATAGAACTCCGGAATTCCGCCATGTGGATGCAGTCTTATATTCGTTGTGACCAGTTGAAGATTGATGGTGTGAGAATCTTCAATCACTCCAACCTGAATAATGATATGATGGATATTGATGGTTGTAGGGATGTAATTATAACACGTGTGACAGGAGATTCGGATGATGACGGAATAACTTTCAAAAGTACTTGTGACAGGATGAGCGAAAATATAATCGTTTCGGATTGTCTATTAAGCAGCCATTGTAATGCCCTGAAATTTGGGACAGAGACGACCGCCGGATTCAAAAATGTGGCTATTAGCAACTGCGTAATTCGTAGATCGTCGGCTTCTACGGTGAATTCTGGGGCTGCAGAAGGAATTTCGGGTATATCGCTTGAAATTGTTGACGGTGGAACTATGGAAAATATAACTATCCAGAATGTTGCCATAGATGGCCAGCGGGTTCCTTTATTTCTTCGTTTGGGCAATCGTGCACGTAAGCATTATGCGGAGGCGCCTACCCCCTCTGTTGGTGCGATGAAGAATATTTTGATTTCCAATATAACTGCCGTAGCAACTGCTCCGATAGGATGCTCGGTTATGGGAATACCGGAAGGGAAGATTGAAGGGCTTACTATCTGTAATAGCCGTTTTGTCTGTACAGGTGGTGAATCGGAAGAACTGGCAGATAAAAAAGTTGAGGAGCTTGAGACCCTTTACCCGGAGTCTACTATGTTTGGCACACTGCCTGCGTATGGAATGTATGTACGGCATGCCAGGAATATACAGTTATATGGTCTTTCTTTCGAACTGTTGAAAGAGGATGGCAGGTCGGCTATAATTTGTGATGATGTGGATAATGCGGATATACAGCAGATTATGACTTACGGAGAAAAAGGCGGAAAAAAAATCGTAATAAAATAATAGGTATTAAAAAATATATATATGAAAAAGAAATTCTTCTTATGCCTGATTGAGATAGTAAGCCTGACTTGTATGGGACATGCAGCCGGTTTGCCTGTATTACCGTTACCTAAAGTAATCTCTACTGTTGATGGAGCAAATAAGGGAGAAAAGGTATATGGTGATATTGATTTCATATGGCGAAATACAAATCCGGAGCTTTACAATTGTGTGCAGGAGGAATTTAAAGAATTTTTTCGGGATAGTTGTCCCGATAGATTGAAAATAATAGGGGAACAAAGTTCTTCAAAGAAGGTCTTGAGGGCTTTTTGCAGAGAACATTCTTTGGATGAACATTACGTTGACAGTATTGGTCCGGAAGGCTATCTGCTTTCTAAATCGGACTCATGTATTCATGTTATCTCGAAGACAACCAAAGGATTATTGTACGGTATTCAATCAGCAAAGCAATTGGTACGTGGCGGTTATGCGCCGTCGGTTGCTTTGGCCGATTGGCCGGACTATCCCCAAAGAATATTTTTTGATGATATAAGCAGAGGCCCGATTTCTAATGTTACTTATATAAAGAAACAAATAAGAGATTTGTCGGAGTTAAAATACAACGCATTCACATTCTATATAGAGCATGTCATACAACCGCTTTCCTATCCTGATTTTGCACCGGAAAATGGTAAGTTAACGATGGATGACGTAAAGGAGATTTGTAGCTATGCTCGGGAATATCAAATGGAAATTATCGGGAGTTTTCAGTGCTTCGGACATTTTGAGAAGATACTTTCTCTGGAAAAATATGCACCGTTAGGTGATACTCCCTCTATGATTGCCCCGCTGAAACCACAAGCGCAAGCATTCTTGAAATCAGTTATTGAAGAACTGGCAGATGCTTTTTCTTCGGATTATTTTAATATTAACTGTGACGAAACATGGGATTTGGAGAATGGTAAGTCTAAAGAATATGTGCGTAGGGTAGGGGCGGATAAGTTTTATGCAGATCATATTCGTTTTTTATATGATGTCCTGAAAGCAAAGAATAAGAAAGTGATGATGTGGGGAGATATCATTATGAAATATCCGCATCTGTTATCCGAATTGCCAAAGGATATCACTTATTTGAGTTGGAATTATAGCGGTACAAATTATGATGCATGGATAAATCCTTTCAAGGAAAGCCGGAGCTGTTATCTGGTCTGTCCTGGCATTTTGAATTCGAACAGGCTATTTCCTGATCTGAATATGACAAGGGAGAATATGCAATTTATTACAGACGGTTACAGAGCTGGGGCACAAGGTGTGTTATATACATCGTGGGACGATTCGGCATTTCACAGTTTTGCTTCTATAATGTATGGCGTGGCATTAGCTTCTGAATATAGTTGGAATGCCTCACGAAATGTTGATGCAGATGACTTTGAGGGAAGATACTGTATGGTGCGTTTTGGTAGTGAAGATACGATGTTTGTTCAAGCTTTAAATGAGCTGATGAAGTTTGCTAAATTGGGCATGACTTATGAAATGAACGACCGTATTTTTTATGAACGATTCACTCCGGATATAAACAATCCCCTGAATATCAATAAAGAAGAATTAGGTATTGCAAGGAATATTCTTGCCTCTGTCAAGCGAACGGTTAGTGCCGTTCATTTGCAGAAAGAGCATATTGATGAGAAGGCTTTGAGATATACAGTAGCGCAATATGAGTTTATTGTCGATGCAAGGGAAAGAATGTTTAAAATGGCGGATTGGTATCGGAAGAGTTTGCAGGAGTATGCCGAATCTCCCGAACAAGCCCGGAAGTCTTTGATAATGGCATTGAAAGATGTCAATCCTTTGGAGACCCAGATCCTGACACTTAAACAACAATATACGGAGCTTTGGATTTGCGAAAACCAGTCGTATTTTCTTGATAAAGGCTTGGAATTATATAAAGAGAAATTAGATCAGATACATCGTGTGCAATCGGTTTTGCTTCGGGCCATAGACTTTATTGATCGTGGAAGGAAGCCGGATGATATAACGGCAGCGGGATTGGACGTACGCAATATCAATAGTAACTATTTCTCTTGTTGGCTATTTTGTGGCGCTTTTCTGAACGGTGATATGAATACCGACTATTTGGCAACAATTGGAGGTGAAATAAATGTGACTCCATTACCGGGTGAACGTTTTGATGTGGGTGGAGACGAATATAAGTGGACCCGTTGCGTGTCGGATAATGGTTTTATCATGGATTTTAATGAAATGTTCCATTCTGTAAATAATGGAGTGGCATACGCCACAGCTATGCTCTATTCGGATAAGGAGCAGATTGTGCAAGTATTGTATGGAGGTAGTGGTGAAAACCTTATTTATTGTAACGGACAAATAGTCGGACATACGGCGAAAGAGAATGAGTTTGTGGCAGATAAATACAAATTATCTCTTCATCTGAAAGCCGGAAGTAACAGAATTCTAATAAAATCACGCCAATTGGTTAACGACTGGAAATTTTCATTTCGCGTTGATGGCAGAATAGTAAAGTCTCATAAACAAAAATATTATCTCTAAATAAGAATAATAAAAAAAACAAACAGTATGAAAAAACACATTATTTTATTATCGGCTTTATTGCTAACCGGTACGGTGAAGGCCCAATCTCCTCTTCCGGGGAAGACGGAGATTTTGGAAGCGATTGAGGGATGTACCACTTATGCAACAAATGTATTGTTGGATGAAAGTGGAAAATCACGCTGTGACTATAACATGGTTCAGGGAAAATGGTATCCTTATGAAGAGCCATGGCATACGGGACAAATTATTTTGGGTTTGCTGGATGCTTATGAAATTACCAAATCACCTCAAGCACTTGCAGCGGCACGTAAAGCCGGTGATTGGTGGATTGGATTGGAAATCAAGGATAATCCGGCATTGAAAGGAATGGTAGGGGCTACACATGGTGACGATATAGGCAATGATAAAATAGTTTTTGCAACCGTTACTGACGGTACGCATGGGATTTTTGAATTGTCGCGGGTTACCGGTGATAAGAAATATGCACAAGTGGCCAGCAATGCACTTGGTTGGATGCTGGAACATATGTATTATCCTGAAGAAGGGGTTTGTTATGATTTAGCAGACTTGAAAACCGGCGAGATTCAGAAAGTGAGCCCTTTTTATAAAGATAAGAAACAACAAGTGTTGGATGATGTTTCCCGCCCGAATACAGAAGGTTCGCCTTTCAAAGATGCTTATGAATTTACGAAAGATAAACGCTTTAAGGATGCTCATTTGTTGCTTTGTAACTCTTTGATTGATAAGCAGGATGAAAACGGCATTTGGATGCGTTATATCCCTAATCATCGTGAGGTTTCTTCTTTTCACCCCCGATTTAATCTTTGGTATGCCGAGTCGCTTCTTGAGGCTTATGAAATGACAAAAGATAGAAAATATTTGGAAGCCGCTGCCAAAACAGCCCGGACATATGCCAAAGCACAAAAAGCAGACGGAACTATATTCTATGACAATTATACGGATGGAAAGCCATCGGATAAGGGGTCTGTTTGCGGCTCAGCAGTCGCTTTTGCCGGTATTCTTTGGATTAGATTGGCAGGTTACGGTTATGATGAATTTGTTCCTAATTACGAACGTAGCTTTCGTTGGATTATTAAGAACCGTTATGCAGCCAATCATCCTGATCCTAATTTGCGGGGTGGAGTAATTAATACCCGTATGCGTATGAAGAAAGGACAGATATGGCTTACTCAAAGGGATGTCGGAACTTCTTTTGGATTGCGCTTTTTGGCAGCTTATTATAATTTGAAGTTTAATAAATAATGCAAATATAAATGATAGTTCCAATTAAAACACTGAAAGTAGATACACTGACTATACATGTGTATAATTCGCGGCAAGACATGGGGATAGCTGCCTATGAACTTTACAAAAAACATGTCCGGGAACTTATGGCCAGACAAAAAATAGTAAGGGCTATTTTTGCTGCCGCTCATTCACAGGATGATTTTTTGAAAGCATTGGCAGAGGATACAGAAATCGATTTTACTCGTATTACCGGATTCCACATGGATGAGTACATGGGGCTGGGAAAAGACGCTTCTCAAAATTTTGGTAATTTTTTGAGAAAGGCAATCTTTTCCAGAAAACCTTTCCATGAAGTTAATTATATACAGTCCGATGCAATTGATATTAGTGCCGAATGTAAACGGTATGAAGGCTTATTGAGACAGGCGCCGCTGGATATTGTCAGTATGGGAATAGGAGAAAATGGACATATTGCCTTTAATGATCCGCATGAAGCTCGTTTTGATGAAGAAGCATGGATACGACAAACCTCTTTGGATAATGTATGTCGTCAGCAACAGGTTAACGATGGTGAATTCGGGACATTAAGTGATGTACCGGAAACGGCACTGACTCTTACAATTCCTGCGTTGATGTCATGCAAAAAAGTGATCTGTATTGTACCTACGGGGCGGAAAGCACAGGCTGTTCGTCAGACACTTTGTGGTCCGGTTTCAGTTGCTTGTCCGGCTTCTGTGTTACGTACCCATTCTGATGCAACCTTGTTTTTAGATAAAGAAGCTGCAGAATTAATATTAACCATTTAATTTTATACGATTATGAAGAACATTTTTAGACTTTTGTTGTGGGTTACTGTTGTAACCATACCGGTTATATCTGGTTATGCACAGGGTAAAGGAAATCTTAGTGGTGTAGTGAAAGATGATATGGGCGAAACTCTTCCGGGAGCTGCCATTATTGTCAAGGGAACCACTCAAGGAACTGCCACAGATTTGAATGGAGCTTATACATTGTCGGGTATTCCGGTCGGTACTTGTGAAATTGAATGTAACTATTTAGGGTATGAACCTGTTACTAAGATGATTAATATTACGGCTAATGGTACTGCTACTGCTAATTTTGTATTGAAGCAGTCTGCCATTGCGTTAGGAGATGTGGTTATTTCAGCAGCTGTTGATGGGCAACAACGTGCTTTGAATCAGCAGAAAGTGGCTGATAACATGATGCAAGTGTTGTCAGCGGATCAGATGGGACGTTTCCCTGATTTGGATGTATCTGATGCTTTGCGTAGACTTAGTGGGGTTACTTCTGATGGCAAAGAGGTACAGTTACGCGGTACTCCTGCTAATTTCACTAATATCAATATTAATGGTGAACAAATAATGAGTAGCCAAGAAGGTGGTAAACGTAATGAGTCGATGGATGTTATTCCTGCCGATATTCTTTCTTCTATGGAAGTACAGAAAACATTACTTCCCTCTAATGATGGAGATGCAATTGCTGGAGTTATTAATATGCGTACTGGTACGGCTCGTTCCCTCACTCCTAAATTTTCCATTGATTTAGGAACAGGATATACTTTTTTACGTGAAAAAGCAGATTATAATGTAAAAGCATCTTATGCACAACGTTTCTTTAAAACACAAAAAAATGATAATGGTGTATTAGGAATTCGTGCTAATTATAGCTATTTAGTAAATCATAATGGATATGACCGTTTAGAGGCTGAAGGTTGGGAGCCTTATGAATTGGTTGATAATAAGACAGGAGAGTCAGTGAAGGAAGATGTTTATGTACCTACGGATTTTCGTTATAGATACCAAAAAGGAACATCTACACGTCATGGGGCATCTTTAGCCATTGATTGGGCTCCAACACAATATACGAAATTCGTACTGAGTACTATGTATAATCAACGTGATAATGAAGGAGAACGTTATCGCAATCGTTTCCGTTTCAGAGATAATGGAGGAAAGTATTATTTGATGGAAGATGGTAGTATTGGTTCAAAACGCATGCGTAATATTACTCAGGTTACAGCCTCTGATGAAAAAATAAAGAATCTTAATATCAATTTGGACGGTGAATCAACAATAGGAACTTGGAAAATTGACGGTGGATTGTTTTATTCAAAATCTTCACGTAGTTATATAAGTGAGATGGATGGTTTTCAGACTCCGGAATGGAGGGCTACCAAAAAAGTCAACGGTCAGAAATTACCTGATGAAGTAATGGGGACACTAACTGATATGAATAGTAAGTATTTAAGTTATAATTATATATTTGAACCTTCTGGTGAAAAGTTAGGCACGGCAAGTCCGGATGATATTTCCAGGTATAATTTATATGTTGTTGAAAACTTTAATAATGAAACACGGGGAGAAAACTTTACTTTCCGTATGAATAGTGCAAAAAACTACTTTATTAAAGATAATGCATCTACCTTTTCATTTGGTGTGAAAGGTAAGTTTATGAAAAATAAAGGATGGATGCCGGAAGATACGAAGAATTATTCTATTACAGCCAGTGAGGCTAACTGTTTGTCTAATTTCTTATACAAAGAACAACTGTCCAATAAGTTCCTAAATGGAAATCTTGCTTTTGGTCCAGCTGCTGATATAAACAAAATTCGTGCGTATATGAGTAATAGCGCAAATAGCAATGATATTGAGTATAATCCCTATACATCAAATTCTGCTGCAGATGCTTTCTTCTATGATGCCAATGAACGAGTATTGGCCGGATATGCGATGAATAAAATCCAATTGCAAAATTTGATGATTTTGGCAGGTGTACGTGTAGAGCAAACTCATGTAAAATATAAGGCTAATAAGATAGAACGTAGCTTTGACCCGAATTCTCCGATTTATGGGGGAGCTGATCCGGCAGATGAAGGATTTAATACATATACAAAAACTCCGATAGCTTCTTCTTTGGATTACACAAAGTTCCTTCCAAATGTGCAGTTTAAATATGATCTGACGGATAAAACAATTTTTCGATTGGCATGGACTACCGGATATTCTCGGCCTAATATCTCTGAATTGGTTCCGAAACAAGACGTATCACAGGATCTTGAACGTGTCACTATTGGTAATCCTGATTTGAAACCTGCGTATGCACATAATCTGGATTTGCTATTTGAGCAATATTTGTCTAATGTAGGTATTATTTCCGGTGGTGTGTTTTACAAGCATATTGACAAATTCCAATATTTGAGTGAGGGAACATTACATGATGCCAATAGCCAGTATAATGGATGGAAAGTTATCCAAAGTAAGAATGGTGATGCAGCCAAGGTCTATGGTGCTGAAATAACATTGAACACCAGTTTGACATTCCTGCCGGGATTTCTGAAAAACCTGATGTTTACAAGTAACTATACCTTTATTCATTCTAAAGCGGTAACAGATCAGGAACGTGGTTCTTTACGTTTACCGGGACAGGCTAAGCATACAGCAAACTTTGCGTTAGCTTATTCAACAAAGCGTTTTACTGTCCAGGCTGCTATGAATTATTGTGGTTCTTATATTCAAGCTCTCGGTTCGGATGCAGAGCGTGATATATGGCGAGATGGACGTTGGCAGATGGATGTGAACGGCTCTGTAAATATTGTAAAAGGGCTGACTTTCTGGGTGGAAGCAGTAAATGTTCTTAATAGTGAACAATTCTCTTATTTTGGAAACAAGAGTAGAGTTTATAATCTGCAGTATAGCGGTGCTAACGGACGTTGTGGCTTTACCTATAAATTCTAATTAATAAATCAGTCATGGATTATGCTTTATATTATAGTCCATGACTTTATTTTTTTAATGCTATATATGAAAAGAATAATAATATATGTGTTATTTGCCGTATGTGCTGGTACATTGTTCGCTGATAACTTTGTGTTACCGGATAAAAAAATGCCACAGCATCCCCGGCTTTTATTGTTGCGGGAGGATGAAAGGCCATTAGTGCAATTTATTCAAAGCGATTCCATATGGAGTTTGTTTCAAGAGCGTACTTTACAGGCTTGTGAACGACTGCTTCCTATTGCTCCTTTAGAGAAAATAAAAATAGGACGTAGAATGTTAAATACTTCGCGTGAAGCTCTTTACCGGATATTTATGTTGTCTTATGCCTATCGTACTACCGGTGAATTGAAGTATGCTGAACGGGCTGAAAAAGAAATGTTGTACATGGCCGGATATGATAATTGGAACCCTGAACATTTTTTGGATGTAGCGGAAATGACTATGGCTTTGTCTATTGGTTATGACTGGTTATATGAAGTTCTGAGCCCCAAGAACAGGGCAAAGATACGAAAAGCAATTCTAGATAAGGGTTTGAAACCTTCCATGGATAAACGTTACAATGGCTTTTTGGATAAGACAAATAATTGGAGTCAAGTATGTAATACGGCAATGGCCTATGGTGCAATAGCATTAATGGAGACAGATGAAAAATTGTGTCGGAAAATAATGGAACGTTCCATAGAAGAGATACGTAAACCTATGAGCAGTTATGGACCTGATGGGGCTTATCCTGAAGGATATGGTTATTGGCATTACGGGACAACTTATAATGTAATGTTGCTTGCTGCATTGGAAACTTTATATGGTAATGACTTTGGACTTTCTGCTATTCCTGGATTTATCAAAGGAGGAGAGTATATATTACATATGGTAGGTCCTTCTTGCTTACCGTTTAATTTTGGTGATTCTGGTAGTAGGATGCGGTTGAATACTTCTTTATTTTGGTTTGCGCGGAAAACCAAGAATCCTGCATTGTTAAGGAATGAGTGCAAATTGTTGCTGGAGATCCCTAATTATGATTATGAGCAATATCGTAGGATGCTACCTTCTATTTTTGTGTTGGGAAAAGACATAAACTTGGCTAATTTGCCTAAACCAAAAGTGGACATGTTCGCAGCTAAAAATGAAGCTCCTGTTTGCCTGATGAGAAGCTCATGGAAAGAAGATGCTATTTATGTCGGTATTAAAGGCGGTAAAGCTTCTGCTAACACTCATACGCATTTGGATGCAGGTTCATTTGTGATGGATGCTCAAGGGGTGAGATGGGCTGTTGATTTAGGGCCGCAAGAGTATAATTCGTTGGAGTCAAAAGGCATTGCTCTTTGGGATAACAGAGCCAATGGACAGCGCTGGAAAGTGTTTCGATACAATAATTTTGCCCATAATGTTTTTAGTATTAATGATGAAATGTTTAATACTGAAGGTCGGGGAGAGTTGATTAGTTGTAGCGATACTCCGGAACGTAAGGAAGCAATATTTGATTTGACAGCTTTGTATAATAAGATTGATAAGGCGGAAAGGCATGTTGTGTTGAATGGAGAATTGGAAGTTGTGATTGAGGACAGAATTAAAAACGGTTCTCAATCATCTCAATTAACATGGCGAATGCTAACTCCTGCTAATGTAGAACAAGTTGCAGGTGGATTTATACTCCGTAAGGAAGATAAAACTTTATTTGTTGAATTGCCAAAGGATGTTTTACCTTTTGCTGTTCCTGCAACTCCGGATACTGATTATGATGAACCTAATCCTAATATTACCATTATTGGTTATAAGGTAAATCTGATGCCTAATGTGAATCAGTCATTGGTGGTTAGGCTTAAACCGGAACAAGTCACTGATAAATCATTTATAAAAACTATTGCCGATAAGGTTGCCAACTGGCAGATTGTACATCAGCCGGAGGTTGTTCATCCTGATTTAGATTGGACAAATGCTGCTTGGTATAGAGGATTAGCGGCGTGGGCCTCTGTTACTGATAATGAGACTTATTTTGACTTTCTGAAACAGCAGGGTGAAAAGCATGACTGGCAGCCATATTACAGACTGCATCATCCTGACGATATATGTGTATCACAGACCTATATAGAATTGGCACGTAGATATGGAAATAATGAAATATTAAAACCAACCATTGCTCGGGCAGATTCTGTTATAAAATATCCGTCACAAGCTCCATTAATGAAAACTGATGAGCGTGGTAAGTTAGAGCGTTGGTCATGGGCTGATGCACTTTTTATGGCTCCTCCTGTATATGCAGCGCTTTCTAAAATGACGAAGGATCCTAAATATGTTACATTTATGCAAAAAGAGTTTGAGGAGTGTACAGATTCTCTGTATGATAGAAACGAACATTTATATTATCGTGACTGTTCAAAGAGGGTCTTGCGTGAGCCTAATGGTGCTAAACAATTTTGGGCACGTGGTAATGGATGGGTGCTAGCCGCTTTCCCTTTAATATTGGAGAATCTTCCTGAAGAATATTTAAAGCGTGACTATTATATTCGTTTATACAAGGAAATGGCTGCCCGCATACTACAAACGCAAGATGCGCAGGGATCTTGGCATGCCAGTTTGCTTGATGCTGGCACTTATCCTCAACCGGAAAATAGCGCCTCTGCTTTTGTTTGTTATGGCTTGGCTTGGGGAGTGCGTAATGGTATTTTAGATGCCAAAACTTATAAGGAACCGATAATACGGGCATGGAAGGCTCTCTGTTCTTACGTACATAAGGACGGTAAGGTTGGCTATATTCAGCCTGTTGGTAATGCGCCGACTCGCGCAGGTTTTGATTCTACGGATGTATATGGGGTGGGAGCATTTTTGTTTGCCGCTTCTGAAATGTTTAAAATGCCTTAATTACATCAAGCTTATAGTCATGAGAAAATTCTTCTTATTTTTTTTATAATGTTTCTTGGTGTACATATGTATTGGTATTAGTCTCTGAAAAAGACCTTGCTCATCTGCATGTATGAGCAAGGTCTTATTGTTTTTAGCAGCTTTCATTTGTATTTCTCCCACTCTTTTTGTTCCTTTGCCCTTGTCAATTAAAGAAAAAAGAAGCAATGAGAACAGTGGTTTATATAGTGGCTTGCGTAGTGGTGTTGTCGGTCATCTCCTGTACGTCTCGGAATAGAAACGGAGAAGATGTGCAGATCTTGATGCGTGACAGTACGGTGGTAACAGCGCCCCAGCGCATGCAGGTTTCCGATACAAAAACGACTATTACATATAGAGGCAAGGAATACCGTTCTTCAGTTGTCCGCCGTCCGGACGAAAGCCTGCCTGTTGTGAAAAACGAACAAGGAGAGAGGTTTGTTGACAACAGCATTACCCTGCGTATCACTTGTGGTGGCAGGCAGGTTGTGGACAAGGTGTTTACGAAAGAAAGTTTTGCTTCGCTGGTTGATGCCAAATTTATGAAATATGCCATTCTGGAAGGGTTGGTCTATGACAAGACTACTCCGCAGGGCATCATCTACGCTGCCAGTATCTGCTATCCGCAGACCGACCTCTACGTGCCTCTCAGACTGACCGTTTCCGCCGATGGCAAAATCTCCATGGCGAAGGAGGAGTTGCTGGAAGATGTGTACGAAGAAGAGAACGGCTCCAATTGACGGTCCGACCGATTCCAGAATGATTCCAGAATTGTGAACTTTATTTGCGGACATGAAAATCCTGATTGTAGAAGATGAGCAGGAATTGCGGGAAACGATCCGCACTTCGCTCCTGAAAGAGAAGTTTGTCGTAGAAACGGCCGCCGATTATTTTTCGGCATTGGATAAGATAAACGATTACGACTACGACTGTGTTCTGCTGGACATTATGCTGCCCGGTGGAAGTGGACTGGATTTGTTGCGCGAGTTGAAGCGCCTGCACCGTACGGACAGCGTGCTCATTATTTCTGCCAAAGATTCGCTGGATGATAAGGTGGACGGTCTGGAGCTTGGCGCCGACGACTACCTGACGAAACCTTTCCATTTGGCAGAACTGAATGCCCGTATAAAGTCTTTGATCCGCCGCCGTCAGGCGCAAGGCGATGTGACGGTCACCGTAGGTAATTTGCTGCTCTATCCTGACAAACGGCAGGCGGAAGTAGGCGGTGTTCCTCTGCAACTCAACCGCAAGGAGTTCGACTTACTGTATTATTTTGTGGTGAATGTGAACCGGGTTATCAATAAAATGAGTCTTGCAGAGTCGGTGTGGGGAGACAATATCGATCAGGCCGATTCCCTGGATTTTATTTACTCGCAAGTGAAGAACCTGCGTAAGAAGTTGAAGCAGGCGGATGCTTCCGTTGAACTGAAAGCTGTCTATGGCTTTGGATATAAACTGTCCGAATTATGAAACTGGTATATTATACATATCGCAAAATCTCTTTATTGCTGTTCGTCTTGATGGCAGTGTGGGGCGTACTGTTTTATTATGCCATCATCGACGAGGTGGTGGACGAGACGGACGACACGCTGGAGAATTATGCCGGAATACTGATAGAACATGCGCTCCATGATCCTTCTATTCTTGAAACGGAAGGTTCGTTGATGTCTTTTTATAAATTTCTTCCTATCTCCGAGAAGGAAGGGCGGCATTATCAGGAGGTTTTCTATGATTCCACCGTCTATATCGAACTGGAGGATGAGGACGAACCGGTACGTGTGATGCGTACGGCTTTCCGCATGCCCGACGGACAGTTCTACGAACTTACGCTGATGATTTCTATCTTGGAACGGGACGATATGGTAGAGGCGATGCTTTGGTACTTGGGGGCTTTGTTCCTGCTTCTTCTGGTATGTACATCCGTCGGTATTCAGTTAATACTGAAAGGAGTGTTCCGCCCATTGCATAAACTGCTGGACTGGCTGCATTGTATCCAGCCCGGCAAGGAGGTTCCGGCATTGGAGAATCCTACGAAGATACGCGAGTTCCGCCAGTTGAGTGAAGCGGCGGTGGATATGGGTAACCGTAGCTACAAGGCTTATGAGGAGCAGAAAGAATTCATTGAAAATGCTTCGCATGAGTTGCAGACACCGCTGGCCATTGTACGTGGCAAAGTGGAACTGTTGGCAGAAAGCGATAACCTGTCCGAACAGCAGATGAAGGAACTGGACGAGATTTATTCCACGCTGGGACGCGCTGTGAAGCTGAACAAGTCCTTGTTGCTGCTTTCCCGTATAGAGAATGGGCAATATACGGAACTGGAAGATGTGTCGGTGGATGAAATCCTGGACAATCTTCTGCCTGATTTAATGGATATATACGAGCATAAGCAAGTGCGCTTGGTGCGCGAGAAAGGAGAGCAGCCCTTGGTGATTCGTTGCAACCATTCGCTGGCACAGATTCTTGTCTCCAATCTGGTGAAGAACGCTTTGCTTCACAACGAGGATGAGGGAGAGCTGCGGATACTCACCACTCCGGTGTCGTTAATGATCAAGAATACGGGCGGTGCACCGTTGGACGGTGAAAAACTGTTCCGCCGTTTTTATCATAGCATTGACGGAAAGAAGGATTCCACTGGACTGGGGCTTGCCATAGTCCGTTCCATTGCCCGGATTTCTTCATTGAGGCTTACTTACGAGTGGCAGGAAGGTATGCATTGCTTCTTGCTTGTTAAAGAAAATAAAAATAACCGTTAACGCTGATTATTCCCAAATCTTTCCAGTTTCCCTGTCGTTATTTGTAGTGTGAATGATACAAACAAACTTAGTAACATTAAAAAATAACGATTATGAAGAAAGTATTGTCTATTCTTGTGTTGGTTCTTGCAACCGTTCAAATGGCATTTGCCGGTGATGTGATTACACGCGATGCCAAGCAGCTGCCTTTGACTGCCCGTAATTTCATCAACCAGTATTTCACCAAACCGCAAATATCGCATATCAAGATCGAGACCGGAATATTGGGATCAAAAAGCTATGAGGTGCTGTTGACCGACCGTACGGAGATTGACTTTGACAGCAACGGCAACTGGACTGACGTAGACTGCAAGAAAGCAGCCGTACCTGCGGCGCTGATTCCGGCATCTGTAAAAGAATATGTGAAAATGAATTTCCCACAGGAGATTATTACGAAGATTGAACGCGGACGTAGCGGAGTGGAAGTGGAGCTGGCCAATGACTACTCTTTGAAATTCAACAAAAAAGGACAGTTTGTCAGTATGGACGATTGATTGCAATATCGGATGTATAACTTAAAATTAATGATATAGTATGAAGATAAAATTTCAAATGTTGGCGATGATGTTCATTGCTGCAATGGCTTTCAGCGCGTGTGATGATGATGATAAAAATGACAATATAACCGTTCCCGATGCAGTGTCGAAGGCTCTCAAGGATAAATATCCTGCTGCTACGGGCATTGAGTGGGAACGGAAAGGCAGTTATTTTGTAGCCGACTGTTGGATGAATGGTAGCGAAATGGATGTGTGGTACGACACTCAGGCCACATGGAAACTAACTGAAGTGGATACTTCCTGGGAGGGATTACCTGCTGCGGTGCAAACCGCTTTCAAGGGCGGGGAATATGCTGCATGGAAACTGGAGGATATTGATCTGCTTGAGTATCCGGAGCAACCTATACAGTATGTTATAGAAGTGGAGAATGGAAATCAGGAATATCAGCTGTTCTACGATCAGGACGGTAATGTATTGGATAAACGAGATGTCAGTGGCGATAAGGATGACACACACTGGCCGGTAAGTAAGCTTTGAAAAGTAATAATCTCAAGTTTATTGAATGATATTTCATTGAATACTTACAGACTGTAAGTTAAAAAAAAGTGAACTGCACCCCAAAAGTTTTGTGTCTAACTTTCGGGGTGCAGTTCATTTGCGGGGACAGTTCCTTTTTGTCTGATAACTGTGCGGTTATTTAGGATTGGTTAATTCAATAATCACATAGGCTTATAATCCTTTGCCAGTCCTCCTTCGCTTGTCTCCTTGTAGAGTGACGGCAGATCATTCCCCGTTTCTTTCATGACCTCCACCACTTTGTCGAAGGACACGCGGTGCATGCCGTCGGTGAAAGAGGAGTAGAGATTGGCATCAAGGGCACGCGCGGCGGCATAGGCGTTTCGTTCGATGCATGGAATCTGTACCAGTCCGCATACAGGGTCGCAGGTCATTCCCAGATGATGCTCCAAACCCATTTCCGCTGCATATTCTATTTGTGCAGGACTGCCGCCGAATAACTGGTTGGCTGCTGCTGAGGCCATAGCGCAAGCTACGCCCACCTCTCCCTGACATCCTACTTCCGCGCCCGAAATGGAAGCGTTGGTCTTTACTATGTTTCCTACCAATCCGGCTGTGGCGAGAGCACGCAGAATACGCGTATCGCTGAATTCACGACTTTTTGCCAGATGATAAAGTACTGCGGGCATCACACCGCATGAACCACAAGTGGGAGCGGTAACAATGACACCACCCGAAGCATTTTCTTCACTCACTGCCAAAGCATAGGCAAATACCAGTCCGCGGGATTGCAGGGACTGTTTGTAGCCGCTGGCACGTATATAATAGGTTGAGGCTTTGCGGCGCAGGTTCAGCGGGCCGGGCAATACGCCCTCCTGTTCCAATCCCCGTTTTACGGCGTCCTGCATGGTTTTCCACACTTCTTGCAGGTAATCCCATATATCGCTGTCCTCACATTCCTTAACGTATTCCCAATAACTCTTTCCTGTACGCTCGCACCATTGCAGAATCTCTGTCATGCTGCTCATGGAGTACACATCGGGAGTGTTGACCGAGGATGCTCCGTCGTTTTCCTCTGCCAAAGCTCCTCCGCCGATGCTGAATACAGTCCATTGATCTGTTTCCTTCCCTTCTTTATCCACTGCGATGAATTTCATTCCGTTGGGGTGGAAAGGGAGGAAAATCTTAGGTTCCCAAATAATCTCTACCGGGGCTACAGGCTGCAGCACTTCGGTGATGGCAATGTTGGTCATGTGCCCTTTGCCGGTTGCAGCCAGACTTCCGTATAATGTCACTTTGAATGTCGCAGCTTCCGGATGCCTTTCCAAAAATATTTCGGCAGCTTTGCGAGGTCCCATTGTATGGCTGCTTGAAGGACCTGTACCAATGCGATAGAGTTCTTTGATTGACTTCATTTTGGTGAATGATTATTGGGTTATTGGATTATTAGTATCTTTATTTTTAGATTTTTATTTTTCGTTCTTGGTTCTCGTTCAACTTAGGTCTACAACCGTAATTCCTGCTCCGCCGAACTGTATATGTTCATCGGCGAAATGGCTTATGCCCGGTACTGTCTGCAGATATTGGCGGATAAGTGTACGCAAGATACCCGTACCTGTCCCATGAAGGATGCGAACGCGGGACATTCCCACCAAAATGGCATCATCTATGAAATAGGTGACCGCCTGTAAGGCTTCATCACCACGCATGCCGCGTACGTCTATGTCTTGCTTGAAGTTCAGCTTCTTTTCGTACATACTGTCTTGGGTTTGCGAACTGATGTAAGTGCTTTTGGCAGAAACATCCGCTTGCTTGGGCTGTGCGTTTGTACGCTCCAGCCTGTCCAGCTTGACGGTGGTCTTGATACTGCCGAAAGCGACAGTGGCATTCTTGCCGTTTACCTCCATTACTTCACCCACCGAGGTCTGTCCTTTTATCCTGACATTGCTGCCGGGTACGATTGCAGCCAATCGTTCGGCCTCTTTTCGTGCCTGCTGTTCTGCCGATGCTTGGGCAGAGAGCATGTTTTCCTGATCTTTGTTGGCTTTCTTTTCCTTTTTCCGGTTTTGCTTTTCTTTCAGCTTTTCTATTTTGCGGGCAATCTTCTCTTCCTGCTCTTTTGCGGCAAGAGCCTCCATTGATTGGCGGAAATCGGCCAGTTCCTGACGTGCCTGACGGGTCTTTTCCTTTTCGGCTTGCGCCTCTTTAATGGTGCGAATGGTATTTTCGATACGGGCATTGGCTTCCTGTATCAGTTGCTCTGCTTCTTCTTTGGCTTTCCGCAAAATTTCTTTGCGGGATTTCTGCAGATCTTCTATCTCCGTCTGGTAGCGGGTAATGGTTTCTTCCATATGCTTTTCGCGTTGGCGGATGGTCTGGCGTTTGCCTTCCCAATATCGCTTGTCGCGCACAATGTCTTGCAGATATTTGTCGGCATTGATGTATTCGCTGCCGACAATCTCCGAAGCGTCGGCGATTACATCTTCGGGTAACCCGATTTTGCGGGCAATCTCTACGGCAAATGAGCTGCCCGGATTACCTATCTGAAGTTGGAACAAAGCCTGCATCAGGTGGCGGTCGTATAGCATGGCGCCATTCACTACCCCTTCGTGGTCTTCGGCAAAATGTTTCAGATTCTGATAGTGTGTAGTAATAACGCCGAACGTCTGCTTTTGGTTGAAGCGTTTCAATACTGCTTCGGCTATTGCCCCGCCAATTTGAGGTTCGGTACCACCGCCGAACTCGTCAATGAGGATAAGGCTGCGTTCATTGCAGTTCTTCATCATTATCTTCATATTGGTCAGGTGCGAGGAGTAGGTGCTCAGGTCGTCTTCAATGGATTGTTCGTCGCCGATGTCAATGAATATATTGCTGAATATACCGGCATGGCTGCGTTCGTGCATCGGGATTAGCAAGCCGCACTGTAACATGTATTGCAGCAGTCCGACGGTTTTCAGACAGACGGATTTGCCGCCGGCATTCGGTCCGGAGATGATGAGGATACGTTGCTTTTCGCTCAACTCTATATCCAGCGGCACTACTTTCTTTCCATGTTTGGCAAGAGAGAGTTGCAGCAACGGATGAACCGCCATTGTCCAGTCTAAAACCTGTTTGTTTTCAAAAGCAGGTTTCAATCCGGTGATTTGTTCGGAAAATAATGCTTTGGCACGTATGAAGTCTATCTCGGCAAGAAATTCGTATGACAGTAGGATGTCGGGGATAGAGGGGCGCAGCAGGTTGGAGAACTCCACTAAGATGCGGATAATTTCCCGTCGTTCGTCTCCTTCCAGTTCCCGGATGCGATTATTGGCTTCCACCACTTCCGCGGGTTCGATAAATACGGTTTTACCGCTGGCGGATTCATCATGTACAATTCCTTTTATTTTCCGTTTCAGGGCAGGCACTACCGGAATAACCAGTCGTCCGTCGCGCATTGTGGGCGCAACATCCTTGTCTACAATTCCTTCCGATTGTGCGTTGCGCAAAATGTTGTTCAGTGAGCGAGAGATGCTCCCCATTGTACTTACCAGTTCGCGGCGGATACGCGCCAGCTCTGCGGATGCGTTGTCTTTTATTTTTCCATACGGAGAGAGGATACCGTTTATTTTTCCGATGAGTTGTGGGAACACAGTTATGTCTCCTGCCAGCCGTTTCAGACAAGGGTAGGGGGATGCTGTTTCTTCTTCCTCCCCTTCGCTCTTCTGCAGAAAACGTACAATATCGCGTATTGTCTCCAATGACCGGCGAAGGTCGAAAAGTTCCTGTTCATCCAAGTACATTCCCTCCACGCGTATCCGCTTCAGGGACGGGCGTACATCAAAAAAATATTGTGCCGGAAAATTATCTTCCTCCCGGAGTATGCGTACAAATTCAAAAACCTGGTCCAGATGCTCTTCCACTTCACTAAAGCGGTCGGAGAACGCCATGTCTGTCACTCGTTCTTCGCCAAGCGTGCTGAGACATTTTTCTTTCAGCAGTTGACGTATTTGGTCGAAACCTATCTTCTGTTCAAAGTTCTGTGGGTATATCATGGATGCAAAAATACAATTAATTCGTGAAAAAACAGGAAGTATGTTTGCAGAATTAAAAATGATTTGTACCTTTGCACCGCTTAAAAGAGAAGTACTTCTTGAAAAGGAAGTTTTGGAGAGGTGGCAGAGTGGTCGATTGCGGCGGTCTTGAAAACCGTTGTGCTGCGAGGCACCCGGGGTTCGAATCCCTGTCTCTCCGCGGTTAGCATTGATAATCAGTGTTTTAAGAGGAGTTTACCCGGCTTTACATCATAAATGTAAGGCCGGGTTTCTTTTAATGATGTTAGTGTTTGAATGAGTCGTCTCTTTTTATATGCTCCCCCGATGTTATTTTGTTATATGGCAAATAGTTCTATATAATTTTATTTGTTTACTTTTATTGTATTTAGAAAGTTTCATATAGCTTCAGTTATTTAGTTTTCAATAGAAGTAAATCACTTCTATTTTTCAGTTTCTCATTTGTTGTTACTCGTAAATTATATCTTTTGAGCTATATTAATTTAATATTAATCTGAGATTAATTTTATTTGGACTGCTTTTTTAAGGGTTTTCCGTTTCCTTTGTGTTCAAAAATCAAAGTATTTAATTCAAACCAATATTGATAGAATGAAAAGGAATATGACTTTAAAAAGTTTGCTGTTGGTTGTGTGTGCGTTGTCCGGAAATGTTTTTGGACAAAGCACATTGAGTAATGGCAAGTTGGTGTATAATTATCCATTTGCACCAAGTGAGGGTATTGTGAACCGAATGGAAAAGGAATATAGGTCGGAAGTGTGCTTGAATGGTTTCTGGGACTTTCAACCGGTTTCATTGCCGTCAACCTATGTGCAAGGAAAAGGAGTGGCTCCTGAATTATCTTTACCGGAAGAAAAACAATGGAGTGATATTAGGATAAAAATACCTTCACCTTGGAACATAAACGCTTTTGCGAATAGAAATCTTGAAGGGCCAGACCATCGTAACTACCCGTCTTATCCAAAGGAATGGGAACAAGTGAAGATGGCTTGGATGAGGAAAAAAGTTACTATACCTACCGAATGGACTGGACAACAGATAAAACTTTATTTTGAAGCAGTGGCCGGCGCAACGGAAGTTTATATTAATAAGGAGAAAGTTGGTGAGAACTTTGACCTCTTTCTGCCTTTTAGTATCGATATTACAGATAAAGTAAATGCAGGTGAAACAGTTGAAGTATTGGTAGGAGTGCGTAGCCAGTCCCTATTTGAGGATAATTCTACAATTGGGCGCCGTATTGTACCGGCTGGCTCTATGTGGGGATATCACATTGCCGGTATTTGGCAGGATGTGTATCTGCTGGCCTTACCTAAGGTGCATGTGGAAGACATATTTGTGAAACCTCTAGTATCTAAAGGAATACTGGAATTGGAAGTGACTGTGCAAAATAATATGGCAAAAAAGGCTGATTTGCAGGTTCAGGGTGATATTAACGAATGGGTTAATTTAGCTGGAACAGATGTTAACTCCGCTCCGATTCCGGTTTGGAAGTTAGGGAAAAAAGTATTGGAAGTGAAAGCTGTGAAAGTGTCTGTTCCGGCTAATGCTTCTACAAAAGTAGTACTACAAGTGCCTGTATCAGATGAATTGAGATTTTGGACTCCGGAATGTCCTAATCTTTATGCACTGTTGCTGTCTCTAAAAGTGAAAAAACAAAATTTAGATGTAAAATATGAGCGTTTTGGTTGGCGTGAGTGGACATTGAACGGTACTGTTCAATGTTTGAATGGTAAACCGTATCAACTGAGAGGTGACTCTTGGCATTTTATGGGGATTCCGCAGATGACTCGTAGATATGCTTGGGCTTGGTTTACAGCTATTAAAGGTATGAATGGAAATGCGGTTCGTCCTCATGCACAAGTTTATCCCCGTTTTTACTTGGACGTTGCGGATGAAATGGGTATTTGTGTGTTGAATGAAACTGCTAACTGGGCTAGTGATGGCGGTCCGAAGTTGGATTCTGAACTTTTCTGGAAAGCTTCGAAAGAACATTTGACGCGTTTTGTTCTTAGAGATCGTAATCATGCTTCTGTTTTTGGATGGAGTATCAGTAATGAAAATAAACCGGTAATTTTGCATGTATTCAACAGACCGGAGCTGATGACTCCTCAGAAAAAAGCTTGGGAGGAGTGGAGAAATATTGTGCGGTTGAATGATCCTACCCGCCCATGGGTTTCGTCGGATGGAGAGGATGATGGCGATGGTATATTGCCTGTCACTGTAGGGCATTATGGTGATATGAACTCAATGAAACGTTGGATTGAAATAGGTAAGCCTTGGGGAATTGGTGAACATAGTATGGCTTACTATGGTACACCGGAGCAGGTCGCAAAATATAACGGTGAAAGAGCTTATGAATCTCAGCTTGGACGTATGGAGGGATTGGCAAATGAGTGTTATCATTTGTTGGCCAATCAACGTTCTATGGATGCTTCTTACAGTACAGTGTTCAACATGGCATGGTATTCTTTGAAACCTTTGCCGCTGGGTAAAAAAGATTTGACTTCAAAACCGGATATCAGCCGGGATGGCGTTTTCTTTACAGAATATAAGGAGGGAGTACCAGGCGTACAACCGGAACGCATAGGACCTTATTGTACTACATTCAATCCGGGATATGATCCTAATCTGCCCTTGTATGACCCATGGCCTATGTATGATGCTATGCGTGCTGCCAATGCACCAAAGCATCCTGCTTGGTCGTCATATGCTGAGATTGATAAAAAGCAGTATGAGGCTCCGGAAGCGTTTCCTTCTGAGAAGTATAAGGAAATTATTTTTATAGGAAGAAAGGATAGTAAATTGAAAGGTATAATGGATGCACAAGGGGTGAAGTTTTCTACTAAAATAACTGCTCCTGCACAAATGATTTATATTGTAGATGGTACTTATGATCTGCCTACCGCAGAAAAGAAGAGCATGTTGGTCAATCTTGCTAAAGGAGCCGATGTTTGGATATGGGGACTGACCCCTGAAACGGTAAATGTGTATAATGAGATACTGCCCCTTTCTGTAACGTTGGATAATTTGAAGCGTTCATCTTTCCTGCCGGTTCAGAAATCATGGATACGTGGGTTGAATAATTCAGATTTCTATTTCTGTGAACTTCAGCGGGCGGATGCTTCGGAATATTCTTTGAAAGGGGCCTTGGTAGAGGAAGGAGAGGTCTTGTTGAATGCTTGTAAAACGGATTGGAGAGCCTGGAACAAACGTCCGGAAGAGATAAAGACAGCTGGTACCATACGAAGCGAATATGAATGTACAGCTGCCACTCCTGTATTCGTGAGATATCAAAATGGGGCTTCCTGTTTTTACATCAGTACACTGAAAGAATTTACGAACTCAGAAAAGGGGTACAATACATTAAGGGCAATCTTGAAAAATGCAGGCATTGACTGCCAAGAGATTGAAGTAAAATCGAACGAGCTTTTTTTCTTACGTGATAATCAACTGGTTTTTCCTGCTGCTGTGAGAGATAAACTGATAAAAACAACTATGGGGCGGACTTTGGACATTTATGTGTTTAGTCCTCGTCCTCTGAATGATTTGCTGATAGAGCCCAATATGCCTAAACTGACATTAGTTGTGAAAACTAAAAAATGCCAGCTTTCTATTAATGATGAAGTATATGCAGCTGCCGAGAAAAATAGATATGAAGTTACTTATAAGGAGCTACCTCTATTGCAGGGTTGGAATAAAATAAGTATTGCAATCGGAGAAAATGATAAGAATGAATTCAGTGGTAGTTTTAGGTGTGATAACAGAAATGAATTCCTTCCTTCATTGAAAGCGTCATTTGTAAATCCTGAAGCAAAATAGTAGGTAAATAGATTGAAATTTAGGTATAGCTTATAGATTATCTTAAAAACGCCTTCGCTTTACAGTGGCTATACCTTTCCGCCGTTCGAAAGGTTTTCGGCGGAAAGGTATAGAGATAATCTATGTTCTGCCTTCCGGGCTTGGATTGGGCCGCACTATAAAATATTTTGTGTAAATAGAAAATACGGGATTCAGTAGGAATTCCGTATTTTTTATTTAATGGCTCTGCAAAATGACGAAGATTATGAAAGAGAAGAATCATGTATTGCTTGATGAGGTATTAAGTAAGGAGTTTCTTAGCCAGTGATGTCCTTTCAATGGTAAATGTAAGTGTTAACTTACATTTATCTACTTCCCGATGCAGAAAGTGTGGATGATTATCAATCAATCATTTAGCACTCTAAAAGGTACAACTACTCATTTGGCAAGTGGTTGAGAATGTGTAAGTTAGTGATTTTCAACACTGTTTTTGCCTTGTACCTCCATTTTAGAATGTAAAAGTAAGTGTAATTTCTTGAATATCAAAACCCGAGGTACAAAAACTTGCAAAAAATCGCATTTTTCACCCCGAAAAGGTACAAAAATGGCTCTGAAACCGAGGTCGGAATCAGAGCCGTTTTGCTATTCGTTATTGAGCAGTTTTTGACTTTTTTACTGTGGGGCTACTATGGGGTAAAATAATATGTATAATATCTCTCTATTAAAAGTTTGTTAGTTGCAACTATATATAAAATTATTTGTTTTTAATTTGAACAATTCATATTTCCACGAAAAAGCATTATATTTACAGTATAATAGTTTAAGTGTAACACAATGAAATACAACATTAGAGACATAATTGAATATATTATTGCTTTGGTGAATGAGTTCGCCAAACGATTTGGCTTGACTGAAAAGCAAGCCTATAGGTATATTCGTATGTATAAAGGTGTTGCATTTGTGGAGCAAAACTATGGAATCATTCATACGCTTGACTTTGATGAGGCGGTGGATAGCGTTGCGGTTTATTGTCGTAGAAAGGGAGGCCAATTATGATTTTGTATCATGGCTCAAATATGGTCATTGATAAGATTGATTTTGAGATGTCAAAACCGAATAAAGATTTTGGCAAGGGGTTCTATTTGTACGAGAATGAATCGCAAGCAATGGAGATGGCAAACTTCAAATCTGCATTATTGGGTGGCGAACCTATTGTAACGAAGTTTGAATTTAATGACCTAACAATGCAAAGTCCCGATCTTCGCATAAAGATTTTTGCAGACTATTCAGAGGAGTGGGCTGATTTTGTGTTCGCAAATAGAGAGGGACATGAGGTTGAGCAGTATGATATTGTATATGGTCCTATTGCAAATGACAAGGTAGGTTTGCAGATTCGCAAACTCAAGGATGGCTCTATTGACAAAGCAGAGTTCCTCAATAGACTAAAGTATATGAAAGGGATAACATACCAGTATTATTTCGGAACAGAAAAGTCCATTCAACACCTTTTAAGATTATGATGAACGCTGATTTTAACCATATGAAAGAGGCGTTAGCAGCCGACCTTGCCGAGTTTCTTGCAAAGGACTTTGATATGACTATTACAGAAGCTCTTGATGCAATGTATGGCTCAGAGACTTATTCAAAGCTGTGCGATCCTAATACTGGACTATATTTCCAAAGTTCACAGTATGTATACTCATTTTTGAAAAATGAATTATTAATTGCGAAGTTGGGATAATACTCAAATATTATATACATAGTATATAACCTTATAATCAATACATTATATTCAAAAATATTCGCCTTGAAACAGAAATATTTCAAGGAAGAATCACTATCTTTGCAGTCGATTTAGAAACAATAAAAACGAAATGCAGCAAAATAGAATGAACATAACAGCAACAAAAGTTTGTCGAGGCTCAAAAGGCTTTGAAGGTGTGCTGTGTGCTCCTATGTCAAGCATTTCGACATTTGATAATATCAGGAATACTATCCAACAGAAATATACGCAAACAAGGATATTATAGATGCAAATATTCTCGTTTGCAGAATAGATAAAAATCGTTGGAAAGTCTCTACCAAACTTTTCAACGATTTTTGTTTATGCCCATTGGTGACGTTCTTCCTATCCGTCTATTCCGTCCAATGGCAATCAACGAATCAATTATTAACTACGCAGTGATGCGGTAAACAAAGAAATTATGAAAATACAATTTGCATCTGACATCCATTTAGAGTTGTTAGATAATTCAAGATTTATAAAGAGTATGCCGTTTGAGGTTACTGGCGATGTGTTAGTTTTCGCTGGTGATATTGGTTACTTGCGTGATAAGACATTGCCAAATATGAAATTCTGGAAATGGGCATCAGCAAACTATCGAGAGGTAATGTTGGTGCCAGGCAACCACGAATTTTATGGTAATAGCGATGTATTAGCCTATGGCGATAGCTGGAGTCGTGAGATTCTGCCTAATGTGCATTACTACCAAAACAAGGTGGTGAGAATTGATAATATTGATTTTATCCTCTCAACCCTTTGGTCGCACATTCGCCCCGAGGATGAGTATTTTGTCAGTCGAGGTATGAATGACTTTAGACAGATACAGTATGGAGGTCGTAGGTTCAATGCCGATGATTTTAATGTTGAGCATCAAAAGTGTTTGTCGTTCATCAAACAGAGCGTTGCTGAAAGTACTGCAGAGCATATTGTTGTCGTAACCCATCATCTGCCATCGTTAGCAGTTGTGGCACCACAGCATAAAGGCAGCCTGCTTAATAGCGCCTTTGCAACCGAGTTAGGTGACTTCATTGCTGATAGTCGCATTGATGTGTGGATTTTCGGGCACTCTCACGCTAATGAGGAGGCAATCATCGGGAATACACGCATTGTATGCAATCAACTTGGCTATGTGTTCTACGGAGAGCATCTGCAAGATTTCAAGGGAGATAAGTTTATTGAACTATGATTCTATGTAGCGTGTGAGCACTGCTCCTTTATTTTCTATGACATGCCCGTCATACATAAACAACTCGTGAGAATCACTCACGAGTTGTTGTCTATATCAATAATGGTTGTTTCTAAATTTCGCATTTGACCATCCACTTGCCATTGCGCTTGCCATTCTCTCTTTCTAGGAGTCCGCGCTCAATAAGTGCAGGCGTCATACGCTTGACTGTTCTTTCCGATTTTCCGATATGCTTGGCGATCTCAATCTGTGTTGCATTCGGGTTTTCCTTCACAAATCGCAAAAGTGCCAGCTCGTCAAGATTACAATTCAAAGTGCCATCTAAAGTGTCATTTTGGCTCTTTGAAATTTTAGATATGGCACTTTGGAGCTCACCAGCCAACATGTTGCGGTTGCTCAACTTGTTCTTCTCGCCAAAGATGAGGTTTCGGAAAAACATCTCGAGATACTCCGTTGTCGCAAAGATTCGCTTCGGGATATTGTTGTAGTTCGCCCTCACAAGCGCATTTCTGAAATACCACGAATTATCCTTGAACACGTCGTTATCAACACTGAATCCGAATGTCTGCAACCACTTCATTGTAAACACAGCAGTAGTGCGGGTATTGCCTTCACGGAAAGGGTGTATCTGCCAAATGCCCGATACGAATTTGCAAATCTGCTTTACCGCCATATCGGCACTGAGTACGGAGTAATCGCTCCTTTTCTCCTGTTCGAAATCGTATTCGAGTGTCTCACGCAGCATATCATAGTTCGAATAGAGAACCGTGTCGCCATTCAACACCCACTCCTTCTTTGTGATATTTACATTGCGCAGTTGTCCAGCATGCTTGTAGATACCCTCGAACAACCTGCGGTGAATTCTCAACAGATAATCCGGAGTAAACGAGAATGACTGTTCTGACAAGATCTCGGTAATGCGTGCCGAAACTTTATCGGCCTCCTCAGTGCGTTCGTTATCAAGATGTTCTCGACCATCTTTAGTCTGGTAGTAGGTGTCGAGCATATCCTTGACCTGGTCGATCGTAATATCTCCCTCAATGTGCTGCACCGCAGCCTTGATAAGATACTCCGACGGCTTCAAGCCATCTACATCTTGAAGACCAATCGCAGTCTGCCACGCACTCGCCTTCGCCTTCTTGCTCGGCTCACCTTGAACTATGTATTTATCAAATTCGCTCATACTGCAAAGTTTCTATATTTTATCATACCCATACCCTCAATCCTCACGGTCATTGTAGAATCGAATGGATATTTTTGACATACAATAATGTTATTTATATCGCTTTAGTTCCTCAATAAAATACTTATCTGAAGGCAACCACTCAACACTATCGAGCAATTCGGTTGTAAGCCAACGTGCAGATTTATGTTCACGTAACTCTATCTCTTCTGATTCCACACTACATAAATAGCAGTGCATTGTTAGGTGAAACGATGGATAGTCATAGTCTGTTGTACAGAGAAATTTGCCAATGGTTATATCTATACCAAGTTCCTCTTGTATCTCTCGCCTAAGAGCTGATTCACGGCTTTCACCTGGTTCAATTTTTCCACCAGGGAACTCCCACATACCTTCAAACTCGCCATATCCTCGTTGAGTGGCAAAGTATGCCTCGTCATTATATATAATTGCCGCAACTACTTCGATCTTTTTCATGTTAAATAGCCTTTAAGTATTGAGCCATGGCTGGCTTGTGGAATTTCCATTTTACATTCATTGGGAAGTCATCGTGCGAAGACACATAATCAACTAAGCCGAAACAATGAAATGGTGAAGTGTTGCCAAATCCATCTTTCTTCTCCTCGCGCACAAAGAGAATTATTTTATTCTTTGTCTGCGACTGCTCGGTATAACGCTTACCTCCATTATTGCTATGCGAATCTGTATTCTGCGACTGCCAATGGAAATACTTTTCGTTAATCAAGTAGTCGTTATATTGCGTAGAAGGAGAGAAGTCTTTCTCAGATTTATTCAGCGTTACAAACAACAACGTAGCATTATGTTCTGGCAAATTAAATACGCCCGATGCAGCACCTTGCATTTTCACTTCTGCGGTTTGACGACCTACGAGAGTAAATACCTCTTCACGTGTATAACATCCATACAACTCCAGACCAGGAATAATTTCAGCACTAATAGGCGTTGTCTTTATCTCAAGATTAGCTAAAAGATATGAGATAATCTCCGAAATCTCTTGTTTGAAACAAATGTACTGCGGGGCATGAATCAAATCTAGCGCTTCGTTGATAGAAGATACTCCTGCCTTACTAATCTTCTCTTGGAATAATGCATAATAGAGCATAATTGCATAGGTCTTATTTGCCTCAACCTTATGCACTTCCTCTCCATTTATAAAATGTTCTACAAAGCGTAGAAACGATGTCGTATTGTGGTGAATCAAATTAGACATACCCTTCTCCAATCGTTTAGTTACTGCATCATCGGCGTATGATATACGACCTGCTGCTCGTTTAAGCGATGACCAGCAATTTGTTCCCGTATAAAGAATACGAATATCCTGACCATTGTTTTCGAGGAACTGAGATAATGTCGGAATCGAAGCATAGCTATTTATCTCCTTTACAATACGATTCTTGTTATAGATGGCGCTTGTTATATTGTCAAGAATATACTGTCGAGCCTTCTTCTCCATTACAATACTACAACCTAATGGAAGAAGTGTAAAGCCCTCTTTTATTTGCTTCTGTATATTCTTTTCTGGGTGAAGCGTAAGGGCTCGGAAACGACTTGCAAAATCATATTTGCGGTTAGCTTGTGCGACAAAATCTAGTACTGTGAGCTCAGTCTTTCCTGCAGATAGACGCAAACCACGTCCTAATTGCTGTAAGAATATTGTCAAACTTTCTGTTGGACGAAGGAATAATACGGTGTCAACCTCTGGAATATCCACTCCCTCATTGAAAATGTCAACTACGCAAAGATAGTGTAATGTGCCATCTCTAAGATCTTTTGCAAGCTGTTTACGTTCATCTGCTGGTGTATCAGATGTTAGACTCTGCGCATTAAATCCGTAGAGTCTCAATTGTTCTGCCATAAAGTCTGCATGACGTTTATTTACACAGAAACATAATGCTCTACAAGTGTACTCGTCTGCCAAATACTTGTGAAGAGCATCAACAATTAGTTGAGTATGAGACTTTGCACATAACTTATCGGCAAGGCGTTCAATGTTATATTTCTGTCCGCTCCACAAACTCTCATCACTAAGATCGGTGTCATCCGAGATACACAAGTATTGGAATGGCGTAAGCAGTCCTGCTTGTAGTGCCTGCGGCAAACGGATTTCTGCGCTAATTCTATTTCCAAAATCAGGGCGTAGGTCTTTACCGTCCATTCGTTCAGGTGTAGCCGTAAGACCAATCAATAGTTGCGGTGTGAAGTGATCGAATAGTTTTCGATAACTGTCAGCCTGACTATGGTGTGCCTCATCGATTACAATATAATCATAATACCCAGAGTCAAGTAACGCGAAAAACTCTTCAAAGCGAGAGTTAAACATCGAAATAGACACAAATAGATGCTCATATTCGCTTGCATCTTGTGGGCGACTTCCTCCAACCCACAATGTTCCGAAATTAGCATCCTGCAGTACACTGCGATATGTATTAAGCGACTGACGCAAAATCTCTTCACGATGTGCAGTGAATAGGATACGAGCTCTTGAATGGGTGCGGACGAACTCTTGATAGTCGAATGCTGAAATTACAGTCTTTCCTGTACCTGTTGCTGCAACAATTAGATTTTTATAATTACCTCTATCTTCTCGTTCAACACGCAATTTGTCAAGAATCTGTTTCTGATGAGGTAGTAAAGAGTATTTTTGATACAAAAATTCGGAAGCCTCAGAATGGAATGTGTTTCGGCAAATCTCCTTATTAAACTTCTCGATACCACCTACGCTAAAATCCTCAAAGTTTGGACTATTCCAATACATCTCGAATGTTGCCAATGCAGTCTTAATGATGTGAGGATTCTCAACGCTCGTAACACGCATATTCCATTCCAAACCCTCGGTTTGTGCAGACTTCGATAGGTTTGAAGAGCCTATGTAGGCAGTGTTCATTCCAGAGTTTCGAACGAAGATATACGACTTGGCATGCAAGCGCTCAATATCGGTATTGTATGAGATTCGAATCTCGGTATTTGGAAGGGGTGCTAATTGCTCTATAGCTTTCGCTTGTGTAGCACCACAATAGGTAGTTGTGATAATTCGCAAACGAACACCATCACGAGCACAGAACTTTTTGAGGTCATCAAGAAGAATACGAACTCCGGAAACTTTTAGGAACGATACGATAAAACATATTTCATCAGCGCTTGCAATCTCTCTGCGAATTTCCTCTCCCAAGGATAATGTACTACTACCACCTGTAAAAAGATTACTTACACGAAAGCCAGAGATAGGGCGTATAGTCTGCGTATTGCTTTGATTTTGAAGTACCGACTGTTGCTGAGTCATTACCTCAGAGAGTAAATCAGCCGGTTTTAGAATTTGCTTATCATCGAGCAATCCTGCATCAATCATAATACGATTGATAAGATTTACTCTGTCCTGCTGTTCCTCGGTATCTTCAAGCTTTTGACGTATCGCATTGGCAAGATAATTTACCAACATCTGCGGTGATTCAGCATCATCTATCGGTTGTTGAACACACACTAATCCCGACTGCTCCGCCTCTTGCATTTTGCGATCAGTTTCTTGGTTAATAATGTGTTCGTATATTCCTTGTTTAAGCATGGATAATTACTTTATTTGTCCAAACTATCTATCAAACTTTTTATTAATACTTGTCTGTTTCTCTTATCTTGCAATAATTCATATAGGTTATTATCAATTACTGCATATTTAATGTTCTTGCGAATTGTTGAAGGTGAATAAGGATTACCTTTTTGTAATTCTACTATTCTTTCATATCCTCCTTCAAATGGAATTAGCTGCCAAAATGGCTCTGAGTTAAGCTGCCAAAATGGTGTGCCAGCCTTAGGTTTGAATATAAAAGATTCACCTACGTATTGCTTCCAATTCTTTGAAAAACAACTTTCTAACTCCTCTGTAAACTCAATCTGATTTGATGAAATATATTGAGACGCTATTAATTCAATAACACTAATTAACATAATAGCTTTGTGTGGAGCCTTTTTACCTTGTTGTTTATTAGTATGTAGATTAGAAAACAGTTCGATATAATCTGATAAAGTATAACTCATCTCTTGTTTATCTATTACATTAAACGATTGAGGGTCTATATTCATCTGATATATTTTTATATCAGGATTCAATGTTTTTGCTAATTGAATGATTTTTTCTTTTCTTTCTTCGTCTATTTTGACTCCAAAATAGATAGATTCAAAACACTCTGCACTAAGTCGAACAAATGTCCTTATTTCTTTATGGTCAAATTCATTCCTATCGTGATGAAAAGGCAACAAACTCATAAACATAGGAGAGGGCTTGTATATGAACAATCTAACCTCTTGTTCGTGTTCCCATGCCTTTGCCTTTGTGTAAACCTGATAGTTGAAGAAATCCTCTCTATCTCGGTAATAATTTGGTTTATTGACTACATCTTTATATTGAACATCTCTACCATATGGTGTTATCATCATACCGTATCTAACATCAATACACTTAGCAACATTATCCATATTCAAACCTATACATACTCCCTCGTGTTTGTTATAATAGCTCCACATCAATATTGAGTTGTATACTTTAGATAGACTGCATATCCATAGGTCATTCCTATAATTGGTATGTCTATTAGACTCCATATCTTCTATGAAGTTGGCTGGCCAACCTCTACGAGCCTCTACTGGCACATTGGAGAAATCTATTAAACTCGGATGGCAATCAAAAGGATCATTGAATGTTGTGGCATTAGCATACATAAGATTACTATAATGTAACATCATTATAGCTCCATTTATATCCAAATATTTATATAATAGGTTGCTCATCCTATTTTGTAATATAATTTACTCCAATTGTTTTCTATACACTGAATCTAACGTGTTTCCATCCTTATCTTTCCATACAAGCCAACCGTTATTGCTGCTGCCTATACAGAAGTCTGCGGCAGTGCTTGGACTTGAAAAATTTTTATCAGAGGTCATTACTAACTTGTCACTCTCAACCGTAGTATATTCTTGCATCATCTTTTCGCGTTTCTCTTTCCAATTAAAGGATGGAACCATTGTTTGGGCAATAACACTACCTTTCAGCACTGTAAAGCCGTTGGAGCTATAAAAGCCCTTTGCTTCACAGCCTCGACCTTTGGTAAAGAAAAGATGTTCAGCTTTGGGCTGTGACACTTCAAAGATATTGCATCCGATAAATGAAGCTAAGAACTTTACGTCCTCGAAGAACTCATCCATTGAGTCCTGCTGATACTTGGGCAAATTTGGAGCCTTGGGTGTCTGCTTATTGTCACTCAATACAAAAGCATTAGCTTTCTTTGCCTCTGCTATTGCCTTATGTTCTAAATACTGCACATCAGCTTTAGTCATATCGGCATCCTTGGATACAAATATGAGCGCTTTCTGCCAAAACGACTTCTTGCTATCGTGGTCTTTCACTCGCTCACGGAAATTCTCTGTCTCACCGATATATGCTTGCGGTTTAGTCGCTTCATCTTCTCCAAGCAAGATGTAAAACGCTGGTTTCTGCAACTTCTCTTGCGTATTAAGGTAGGAGAGGTTCGAGCGAGATACAACAAACATCTGGCAAATCTTATTGCTAATGAATGCGTATTGAGTTCCTTTTGGATCTCCATCAATTAAGTATGTAGTTACTGTTTTTCCCATAATCTTAGTTGTCAAACATGTCAATAAGTTGTTTTAGAAAATTTGAAAAACCATTAAAGTTTTCACCTTTAAGTTCACCTCTATCTATCATTTTTTGCAATTTATCTTTCACGCTTTTTGTCAGCGAACCACATTTTTTCATTTCAAAGAAAGATGGCTCTTGATTGATATTAGGTAGTACAATCTCAGGATAGACAGTTCGTGGGTAAAAATCTTCTAAATAAAAATCATGTGTATTTTGGGGAATAGGATAACTGTCATAATAGAAAAGATAATTTATCTTTTCTTTTGCAAGTTTAGTTATTAGTTTTACACCTTCTCTACCTTCTGAATCATAGTCGAAAACAAAAATGACTTTCTCCAAATTATCGTACACAGACTCTAATACAGATGTGTAATAATCCTCGACTAATTTAGCTCCTCCTTGAAACACTATTGGAATATTGAGCAATTTATTATATTGAGAATCAATATTTGCCAACGCCATAATTGCTGCCTTTATATGCTTTACATCATCAGGGCCTTCGGTAATTATTATTTTTTTTGATGCTGCAATAAGCGCTCCTTCAAGTATATTTATGCTACCATCTGCTATTTTGGTAATGGCTTTAATACGATCCATATCAACAATGCCGCCATACTCAACATACCTCAAGTTTTCAAAATCCATCATATCAATGAATACAGGAGAATGCGTTGTTAATATTGTTTGTCCAGAACACTCCTGAATAGATGTTAATATATCTCTTTTTGATGCTATGTGAGTATGAGCATCCGGTTCATCCAATAATATCAAAGAGTTTTCGGTCCCTATAATTGAAGTTATAAATTTTATAAGAATAAGCTTTTTATGGCCCTCACTCAGAGAGTCAATATTGTACCCATTTATTGCGATGTCAATTCCGTTAATTGCTTTGCTAACTTTATTTACATCATTGATCTTTGGCAGAGAAAGTAGGTACAAATAAAAATATAATTTTCTGCAGTATTCATTATTATTTCTCGCCCCAATCTCATAACTAGCTATATGAGAGATTCTTAAATCCTCTTCAGCCTGCAATCTGCCAACGAATTTTGCAGCATCAGTTTGCTTGAACTTACCAATGTTTTCAGTGTTAAAATCTAATTTAACAGAAATTTCACTCTTATCGATCTCACCTTCAACATTAAATATGCTAGATATAAACTGCTTTATTTCTGGCTTTTCCGAACATAATAGCGATATTAAAGCAAGTACCCAATGATATTTATTAATGTATATCATATTAGGTTCCTGATATACATTCTTTACAGCATCATTAAAAAACTTATCGTAGTGTGGTTTATAGAAACTATTCCACAAACGTTGATCTTCTCCGCTATAACATGCTATAACTTTATCTGGAAGCACTTGTTGTATATCTGTGACCTTTCGCCCATCCTTCTTTATTATTCCATTATTAGCTTTGTACACATTTTCATTTAAGGAATACATCATGTTGTATGCAAAACCATTTGGCTGTTTCATATACAAACCTAAAAATATCGAACTAATAGCCTCTAACCAGTTACTTTTGCCAGAGCCATTAGTACCTATTAAAGTTGTATATTTATCACTAGACAATACAAGTGTTTGTTCTGTGATATTCTTATATGAACTAATATGGATATTTTGAATATTCATTCTACTCAAATATTTGGGTTTCAAAGTTCTTCTTCATTTCTTGCTTGTAATTGTATATCTTTATATACCTTTGTTTGGCCTGCTCAATACCACTAAAATATTCATCCGATATTTGCTTTTGAATCTCTAAAGGAGGAACAGGTATTAACAAGTTCTCTAAATATGATGTTGGAACTCGTTGTTGACCTGCTGATCCTGTGAAATATTCTTTAGCATCAGATAATACATCGAAATGACGTAATAACGTATGGAGATACTGAGGTTGCACATCACTCGATTTTATGCGAATAACATGGAATTCAGTTGATCCATATCCTTTCCCATTAACTAAATTTTGCAATAAAGCGGATTTGCCATTTTGCATACAAGGGGTTATTCTAGCCCAAATAATATCACCATCTTGGAATTTGGTATATCCTTTTATATCTGATTTACTACCAGTTTTTTTACCTATCCACTCTCCATAGTCATCTGATATATCTTCCATAGGAATAAATGATATGTCATCAGCATCAGACAACATAGATAAGTCTGTCTTGGGGTTTATAAATGCCATATCTGATAGTCTCTTGCAAGTAAATTTACTTTTGCCAAATGGAGAATTCTCTGTATGTAATATCTGAGGGACACTCCAAGAATCTATTGTGCCATAACTGATATAGTGCACTAATTTCTTTTCGACATATCCTGGATATGGGACTACGCCTAACGCATTTCGGACACCTACGGTTGCTTTTAAATCGACATCAATTGCTTTCATTTCTTCCATCTCTATGAAAACCATAGTTTCATTGTATGCATTTACCAACTTATTCTGCTCTTCTAATGATGGAACAGGAACTTTGATATTAAGGAATAGCGGTTCTTGCAAGTAATGACGATTCGTTGTACCATTACTTGCTTGTTCGCAAAATTGGATAAAAGCATCAGTAGTTGTAAGTAGTGCCAAATAGTGAGGATTAACAATGCTATAATCAACATCGAAAGTCCAAAAATTACCTGTAATAATGCCTCCGTCTAACTTCTCTGGAACAACTCCAAATGCCCCATTACGGGCATCAATCTTAGAAAGCAGAAATTGCCCTTGAGAAATTAAAAACTGTTTTTTTGTCCCAATTTTTTCTCCAATAATCTCATCTCTAAGCGAAATGCCTCCATTACGAACACGAATTTTGGGACGTTTGTAGATAACATCATCCTCAATAGTAATAGCCGTCTTATTGCGCTTCAGAAACTCTCCGATACGCATCATAGGGTATGCTTTACTGAATGATAATTTAGAGTCATTCAGATATTGCACACTCCAATTGAGCAATCCGCTAAATGGGACTGTCGAAATATATTTCATTGTGTTTAGCATATCTCTTCCCATTCGCTAATGTTCAATCGCTTATACAAGTGGTTGTTCTCAACCTTATATTCGTACTGCTTCGCAGTTGCCTCCCACAACTTATGCTCCTTGCGATAAGGTGCATACTCTTTGAGCAGAGCCTCCAATTCGTTTTCGCACTCGGCACCAGTGGTAGTAATGCCGGCCTTTTGTACCTGTGCGATAGGAATCTGATAGTCGAACAACTGCTTGATTACAGGTTTAACCTCTTGGCCGATTTGTGCTTCGAGGGCTTTGAGTTCGGCTTTCTTTGTCTTTACCTCGGTGCGAGAATTCTTTTTATCGTTGATAAAGGTTTTTAGCTCGGCAAGTTGCTCGGCATATTGGATAGTTACTTGTTCGCATGCAGTGGTTTTTGCCAGCTCATATTGAGCGACTTCCTCTGCCGTAAATTTCTTGAAGAACATCAAACTTGGCTTCACAGTTGCACCCGAAGCCATAAAGACATCCTGCGGAATAGAGGTAATCAATATGATTTTTGCCATACCCTCGAAGAGCTCGCGCACGCTTTGGAGATTGGTATTATTGAGCACACCTTCGGGCAGAACGATACCCAAGCGACCGCCTGGTTTTAGCAATCGCAAGCAACGCTCAATAAACAGCACTTCGGTCAGGCCGCTGAGTTTACCAGATTCGTAGAGGCTAAGAACAGATTCGCCGATATTACCATTCACTTGCTCCAAAGCCTTGGTGTACTCCTCGCCATAACGCTCGGTGTAGTGTTTGATTTTAGCCGCGTCGGTAAACTTGTCAGCCTCGGTGATCTTCAAACTCTTCTCTACGCGAGAACCAAATGGCGGGTTGGTCAAAATCACATCGAAGCGATTCTCGAAAATGCCATTCACATTGAGCAGACCGTCGTGATGGTGTACGCCACCGTGACCATCGCCGTGCATAATCATATTCATTTTGGCGGTACGAGCCATACGAGGGTTAGCATCAGTGCCGTAGATGCAGTCGTGAGAGAGTTGTTGCAAGCGACTACCATTTTGCATAGTATCCAACTCTTGGTTGAGGATAGTGAAATATTCATCAACACGCTTATCGACATCCTCTTTTCTCTTGTCGCTCAAAGAATCGTACTTCTCATCAAAAAGTTGTGCTTTGATTTGCTCCTTAACCTTCTGAATATCGTTTTCGATCTTCTCGCGCACATATTCAAACGCCTTAATCAAGAAACCTCCACTGCCACAGCAAGGATCGCAAATAACCTCGCCCTCCTCCGGATCGAGTAGTGCGACCATAAAATCTACGATACTACGAGGTGTGAAGAACTGACCCAACTCACCACGGAAAGTCTTGCCCAAGAACTTCTCGAAGGCAATACCCTTGACATCATCGGCAGTGCGAGAGAGGTTGTAAACCTCCAACTCCTTTACAATAGCCTCAAAGCTTGCCTCTTTGATTTTGATGGTGTCGTTAGGCTCAAAGAGGTCATCTTTTACATAATCATCTTTGGTACTCTCAAACAGCTGTTGATAAAATGGTAAACTTTGTTTTGACTTAGTTTTATCGTATGCCTCGCGCAACTTTGCAAACTCTTCCGCTGAGAAAATTTGTGTGCCAGTATTATTTCGTTCGTATCGTATCTTCATAAACAATACCTTGCTTATCTCATCGAAAGCAGTCTCAGGTGAGAGTTTGTCGTTATTTCGGATAATATTATGACACTTAAAAAGCAGTTTACTGAACTCATCACGGGTAAAAGCCTTTGTCTGACTCAATAACTCTTTTATTTTCTTGGCATTCGTCAGTTCTTCTGCCTTAGGTATATCTACAATCTCTTCGAGGCGTTTAGGCAATTTGCCTTTATTGACCTTGAATACTCGCGTCTCTTTGAGGTTAGTAGTTACAAAGAAGTCTGCACCAGCCCAAGCTGCATAGTTGTAGCCCTGGAAATAGTCCTCCTCGCGGATTGTGATATGCTCAGCCTTACATTCAACGACAATAGTAGCCGCATCATCATTACTTTTTGCAGATGCTGATTTCCAAACCACAATATCAGCCCTCGCTTTACCTTGACCACGATGAGAGTTGTTTACTTGGAGTTCTTGATCCATCTGTGCCAATTCATAGCCATAGTGATTCACCAAGCGGCAAATATACTCTTGGCGGACACGCTCCTCGGGCGTCAAAACAAGTTCCTTGTTTTTTAAGGGAGCAAATATTTTATTGTTATTTATCTTGAGTTCCATATCCTATTTTTCTTTATCTGCAATTAGCTCTTTGGGATCCACATTCAATATCTTTGCTATCTCAAAGAGAACTTCGAGGCTGGGTTGGCGGCGGTTGCAGACATAGGAATTCACTATGCAGAAGCTTTTGCCTAGCCTCTCTGCAAGCCAAGTTTGTTTAATTCCTCGTTCTTCAAGGACCTCTTTTATGCGGTTCATGGGTTTATCCATTTTGTTATTATTTACGATTGTACCACAAAGTTATAAAATATTATGCAATATAAAGAGAAAATAAGGAAGAAAAGCTCCTTCTTATTGTGAAATCAAGTGCATTTTGCCTTATAAATTGTAAGTAGAAGAAGTATTGGCTATATGTGGGGCGTAAATAAGAAGAAATTATGTTGCAAAGCACCCATTTGTCCGATGGTTACAAAAGTTATTTGTAAGCTCCGGAAAAATGTTCCTAAGATGCTTGTGCTGCAGAATAAATAGCATTTGTCCGAAGCAATTAGAATAATTTGAATACCCTCGGACAAATGCTCTGTAGACATTGCTGTATGTGGGAGTACATTTCTCAATCCCAACACAAAAAGTGACCCATTTGTCCGATACTATCCGAAAAATTTGGATACCTCTAGACAAATGGGTCTAAACATCCCAAGGTTAATCAACCGCTACACATCAACATCTTTCAGTGGGGCTCCATAGTTGCAGTGGTAGCCCATAAAGCCGCGTTTGATGCAGGGGAGGTTGAGTGTTTGGTAATACTTGTAGTCATCATCCTCGGTGCAGAGGTGTTTATACCCGTAACGGGGCATATACTCCTTGAAGAATCGCACGAGGTCTTTGAGGAGTTCGAAGCGGTTCTCTCGCAGTTCATCGCGGAACTCGCAGCGGGCGATGATGATGCTCCAGTCGGGGTAGTTGCCTACGCCTTCGCTGTACTCCCAGAAGCGGATATAAATATCCAAACTCCCTTTGTAAATACCAATGCAGATGCCATTCGCATTCCACATAACACTGCACGCATTTCTGTAACCATATCTTTCGCATAAGTAGAGATTAAAGTCACTAATCAAGTCATTGTAATTAGATTTGTACTCGTACATAACATTTAAATTTTAGAATTAGACAATAATTTATCACAATCTGAATCCACGCTTGCGCTGTGGCTTCTTTTTCTTTTTCACATATTGCTTTGCCAACATCTCCTCTTCGGGATCGGTGGCAGGGGCGGTGGCGAGGTCGAGCAAGCCGGCACTGAGGCTACTCTCTTCGTGCTGTTCCTGTCGCACCTCTTGGCGATGCTCCTCGCGTTGCCGGGTAGGAGTACTGCTGCGTCTTGGCCAGATACCTGCATCGAAAGCGTTTTTTTCGAGTCGGCTTGCGATATTGACAAAGCTGAATTCGCGGTCAATCTTGGAGCCGCTGAATGTAAAGCCCTCGCATTTGAACTTTACTCTCTCAGCATCGCCCGTTCTGCGATTCAACTTAAACTCGGTGTCAATCTTATACCTACGCAATGTACGCCTCAGTTCACTCCAACTTGTGGCGTTGGGAACTTCTTGCCGCAGGGCATAGTAGATAAAGTGTTTCACCTTGTCGTATTTGCGAAGTCGGTGGAACTTTATATTCTCCTTACCCTCGGAGAAGTGCAGACGGTAGCGAGCCGTTAGCATCTTGCACACCTTCTCGTTGCGGAATCGATCGTTCTTGTCGCTTATCGTTCGCCCGTCATTATCCACTCGGTTATAGACGATGTGGCAATGCGGATGGTCGCGGTCGATGTGTCGGGCAATGATAAATTGCGTGTTCTCGATATCCATCAACTTCATATAGTCGTGAGCAATTTTGAGCATCAATTTATCATCGTTTGCAAGCCTTGCTGCATCCTCTGCCGAGAAGTTCAGCGATATGTGGCCGACAGTGTTTTTGACCTTATCGTTGAGCAGCGTTTGCAACTCAAATTGCTCTGCCATTTCCGAGGGTGAGCCCTCGACTCCGACAGCATCTAATAGGTGCGATTTTTCTTCTTTCAGCACATAGTTCACGCACCCACTGAACGATGTACCTTTTGTAATTTTACCTATCATCTTTTATCCGTTTTATCAGTTGTGAAATCTTCAATGCTGTGGCCTGGCACTCGTCACGCACTCGGAAAAATCCTTGACGGTTTGCTTGCTTTGCCAGCTGGTTTAGATTGGTACTTTCGCCTATCAATTTTCGTATGATGTCTAGGTTCTCGCGAGTGATTCGTTCACGCACTGTACCTTGTTCTATAAGTGATCGCATTACCTCACTTTGACTCCGTTTACTTCGTCTGCTCAGTGCTCGCAGCCATCCATATTGTTCATCCGACAAGCGGATCGTGATTGTATTTTTCTTTTCCATTTTCAATTCCATTTATAATGTTAATATTGTGACCATCGGGAGTGTCTCATCTGCCTTTCAGATGAGCAAGTTGTCGGTAAAATGTAATACACCGACATAAACTTGCTCAACTGAAAAAATGAGTTTTACAGCCTTTTAGGTCAAAGTCCGAAACCTCCTCTTTTCCGTTGAATTTCACCGCTCGAAGGAGGCGTTTTTTCAATGCTTATGACCTCTAAATCGAGTGTTGAAATGAGTGTTTCGAGATGCGGATTTTTGGCAATCATTCGACTCAAAACAGACTCTTTGGTCTCCGCCTTTAAGAGAAAATCGGCAATGTCGTAGCCAGCATTTCGCTCCTCATCGGTGGCGTTATTCTCCATAAATTCGAAGATATTCCGAGTCGTTGCATCATCTCCATTTTACCCCTCCAATAGTCGGTTGCACCGAGGTCGGGGAAGAGTAAAACCTGACGATTTTTAAGCACGCTCATAGCTTCTCGTTTGAACACTCCGTTCTTTCCGCTTGTTGCAATCCATAGGTATTGAGGTAGAAAATGTGAAGCAATCAAAGCACTCTTTTCGCTCTCAACAAGTGCCACTGTTCGGTGGCTGTCAGAGGGTAAAAGATGCTCTCCAAACAGGCATTGTCGCAGGTGAAATTTCTCCTTTTTTAGGAGCGAGTGTACCCACGTGATATAGTTGTGTGGTTCCTTAATTCTTCGCCCATTTTCGGGGTTGTAGAGCATCACTTTCCCAGTGCGTATTCTGCCCGAAATATCCACTTGCCAAAAGACCGTTGCCCCCGTCCAATGCTTCGACGAACCTACATTGTAGCGTTGCATCAATTCGGTTGCCGATGACCTCCCGATATTGGTTTTTAGAAACTGATAAAGATTGTTCCTCTCATAGTGGTTCATCGAGAGCTGCAACATCTTCGGCTCAATGAATGATGGTGGAGGTGGCTCAACTTTAATGGGTATTGCCTCTGGGCGATACTCGTCGTTCAATCGTTCCTTGACTTCGGGGTTCTCCTCAAAGTACATCTTCGGTGTGTAGTTGTAGCCGCACTTCTGTTCGTGGTTGCAGCGTCCTACATAGTCGGGAAAGCATATCTGCTGTTCGGTGTCTATGTATCGTGCGAAACAACTTTTGCGGTGGCAGTTGGGGCATATATGCCGCGTGCTGACACCCTTGTATGGTTCTAATATGAATCTGTATGCCATAGATTTTTCTGTTTTGTTGTTACTATCCACATTTTCGCAACTTCACAAAACTAACGGTTGCAAAATGTGGATAGTAACAAGTTATTTACTGTACTCTCCGTGATTGATTTTCTTGAATAGTGTTCCCAGATGGCGTTTCAACATCATCTTGAAAGCGTGTTCCTTCATCCCGTAACTCTCGGCCAATGCGATTCCTTCTGCTGTGGTAAACCTCTGCGGAAGGTAGTGGTATATGGTTTGATGCAGCTCATTGAGTTGTTCGTTGCCTATCGATGTCTGTACCCTTATGGCTGTAGTTCGGAAATATTCCGTCAGTTCAATGGCTCTACGCACGCTCTCGATGTCGATAGCCTCCTTGTCACACTCTCCGCAAGTCCATCGTGCAAGCTGGATTATTAGACAAAAGCGAATGATGTATATCTCCAATTTACAATAGATACCCAGCAGTGCTTCGTTGCTTTCCAAATCACATCTTCGGGCATTGTCGTGCTGCCACGCATAGAGTTCTCGCTTTGCCGCCTCACGAAAGGGAAGAATGTGGGCTTGTAGTTCGTTATTTTCATCAAACTCACACTCTTGGTCGATGAGTCTGCCGATGATTTGTTGCCATTCGTGTTCAAGTTCTTCGGGTGTCTCTCTATCGTTCCAACGGCTCTTCTCAACAGCCTCGGGCATTACGAATAGTATGCGGTCGATAAATCCATTGCTTGCTCTCTCGCCTTTGCCTAACTCTCCGAGTATCTTTTGCTGAATCGTGCCGACAACAGAGATGTACGGTCGCTTAATGAAGATTGAACTTTGCGAACTTTTACGATCCGAGATTGTGGGCTTGGCGTTGAACACCGACAACCAGAACTGCTCCTCCGAACCGTTGTTGTAGCGGTTGAAGTTCTTGAATCACGCTGATAGCTCGTCCGACCATAAGCACAACCCTCGCGGATTCTGTGAGTGGATTAGGCTCAACCCTTCAGGAGTGATGTCCGACACAAGGAAACGGCTTCGCTTGGGAGGTACGGGAAATTCATCTTTACCAGCCTCCAAACGCTCTTTCTTCGTCATCGTCATTGTACGCTCGTACTCGGCATATTGCTCCTGATACTCCTTGTTGTATCGGTAGTCGTGCTCGATGAACGGATGAAATGCAAAACTCAACGGGTGGCTCTTGTTCGCTCCAGGTCGTCCGATAAGTGCTATATATAGAATGGGACTTTCGAGCCAACCGCGTTTCACTTGTACCAAATGCGAATTGCCAATGCTTACCGCCAATGCCGAAAGCATAGCCGCAGCGATGTAGTCGATGGGATAACCCTGCGAATCGTGTAACTCGGTGATGATGCGTTGGATTCTGAGAGGAAAGGCACTGATAGGAAATTCCATACCCGATAGTTTTGCACCCTTGAGCATAGCCTCACCAATAATACTCTCTGCTGTCAGTAGTCTGTTCATAGCCGAGGGTATTAGAGGTTAAAACCGCCTTTTGGCTTGTGTTTCACACCGTGAACTATCTCTGCCGCCTGCTCTTGGAGGGAGAGAGCCTGAATAGGCTTTCGTCCCGACTCAATCCATTGCAATAGCTCATCTTCGTAAAAGTAGAGTTTCTTACCACGCTTGTATGCAGGGATAAGCCCTTTGCGTGCGAGCGTGTAGATAGTAGGTTTTGCCTTGCGTGTGATTTTGCAAGCCTCGGCAATCTCGACAATGCGATGCTTGTCGATTGTTACTTGTGGCTGCAATGCCGCCACCATCTGGTGGATACGCTCCACCTGCTCTGTCAGATAACCCACTGCCTGCGGCAGCTTATCAAATGTGATGTTTTCGTTTGCCATACGCGAAATAGTTTTAATGATTTGATGGATAAAAACAGTGCAAGCCTCGGCATAGTAAGCATGCTTACTATGCCGAGGCTTGCACTGTTTTCGCCCTTTGTAAGGGCAAAGATATATGATTATCCAATACGAAAAATGGCTCTTCTGCCTTTTGACTGCACGTGTCATAGGTTGTCCTGTCGTGTCATAGGTGGGAGGAAATGCGAACTGCCTCAAACAAAAATATCTGCATCATTCGGTAATGAAATGATGCAGATCATTATATGATGATAGATGTGTTTTCTCCCTACCTTTTGCGATTTTCACCCTACTTTTTGGGGTTTTCACCCTACTTTAACGAAATCTTGTTGGCGGTTTCGCGTTTTTTGGAGTTTACAAGGTCGGCATAAATCTGTGTGGTGGTCACATTCTTATGCGTTAGCATCTTCGATACAGTGTAAATATCTGTGCCTAAAGATATTTGGATGACTGCGTGCGAATGGCGAAAACAGTGGAAGGTTATTTTCTTCTTTATCCCTGCATCGGCAATCCACTTTTTCAATGGGTGGTGTGTCATTGCTCGGGTGAGTCCTTTGAATACCAATCCTTTGCCCCATTCACCGCATAGTTCCAATGCCTCGTGGCTGATAGGGAGTGTCGCTTCGGTCTCGGTCTTCTCAGTACAGATGCGGATATAGTAGCCTTGATCGGGTCCCATCTCAAAATCACTCCATTTTAGTTGCAGAATGTCGCTAATGCGTAATCCCGTCATACAGGCGAACAGCGATGCTTGTTTCAATACTGGAATACGACAAGGAGTAGCAGCCAATAACTTTACTTCATCGAGCGTCAGATACTCTTTCTTGACCTCTTTCCACTCAATCTTGTCGAGAAAATCATTGAGGTTTTCGCGGAGCATCTTCTCTTTGTAGGCAATCTTCAGCAAGGCTCGGAATGTTGAGTAGTAGCCAGCTGCCGAATTTCGAGAGATATATGAGTTGGGGTGATGTATCTGCTTGCATTTAAGTAGATAATCACGGAACTTTTCGCACAACTCAACGGTAATATCTCCGAAGGTACATTTGCCACAGCAGAACTTCTCAAAGTGGTTGCATACGCAATCCCACTTTTCGTATCGTTCGCGTGCCTTTTGACGGAAGTAGGCGAGGAAATCGACCTTCTGCTTATTCTTGTCGAGGCACCCAAACTCCTCGTTGGTGAGCGACTGCACACGAATGCAGCGTATTGCCTCAGCTTTGTTGAGCATCTCTTGATTGAACATTCGCTGTTGCTCGTTGCGTGGCTTGGCGTAAATGTAGATGCCGAGGAACTCTCGGCGACTCATCTTCATTGTGTAGGGATTACGGATTGCGGGGTAATAATCTAAATAGAGTGAAATACGGTCATTGCGTAACGCCTTTTGGCGCAGGGTTACATTTGTACAAGTTAGTGTCATAGTTGTTATGTTTTAATTATTTATACTTTTGTCGCAAATTAAGGTGGTGGTATAATGGTGGCATCAATCACCATCAAGTAACTTTGAGGAGTTTACTCTATTTTTGGCGGCTCAAAGAACTTATCAAGTTCGGCACGCACTATTTTGGTGTATTTGCCAACCTTGATGCGTGTGATGTTGTGATAAGCCACATAGTGGTAAAGCTGATCGCGTGTGAGGTTGAACTTCTCCATCGCTTCGGGTATGGTGTAGTATTTCGGTTCTTCGGGAACTGACAGACCTTTGGCTATGTCGAAGTGTCTTTTCGAGTAATAGACCATCTTTCCCTCTTTGCGTTTGGGAATTACATTCTTATACACGAAGGTGTAGATTGCCGAAAGTGTCATCCTGAACTTCTCTTGTAGTTCGGCCACGCTGTACCATTCAGTAATGCTTGCATCTGGAGCTTTCTTTGCAAAGTAGGAGTCGATATGCTTTTTACTCCAATAAGTTTTACCACGATTGAAGGTGCGAGGGATATTGTGCTCCTTCGCAATCTTGTATAGCCACGACTCCTGAATATTGTACTTTTCTTTAATTTCAGCTGTGGTGTAGAAGTCGGTGATAGGAATAGTATCTTTAGGATGTAGTGTTTTGTAAGGTCTACTTTCAAGCATAGCCTCAATGTTTGCACGCTTAATAAATGACAATCGGCTGCTAATCTTCGATGCTTTGAGATTGCCCGCCTTTACCATATTATAAACCGCTTGACGAGATACCCCTAATAGTTTGCCTACTTGTGAAAAGGATAGATACTCTTTGTCCTTTACATTTTCAATAGGTTTCTCCAATTTAACAGATAACGTTTCTGCTTCTGCCTGTTTAACTCTCTTGTCTCTGACTGCTTGCTTATACGCAAGATTGGCGCAGCGATGTGAACAATACTTTGTAGATACTTTCTGGGCTTCGAATTCTACACCGCACCATTGACAAATCTTTGTAATTCTAATACTGCTCGTAGCCATTTTTACATAGTTTTTAATGTTTATTTCTCCCGTTTTTTGTCAACTATTGTAAACCATTGTCAACCATAGTCAACATTCTCCATCACCTCGCCAACCACAAAGTGGTGGTTTTAGTGGCGAGGTACACAGGAGGTACAAAAACAGGCGTAAAAAGGCTTAGCAACGATTAACAACGATGCTTGCACAAACAAAAATAGCACCCGTAAAGAGTGCTATATTAATCATTTATTATTGATTTAACTATTTGATAATCATCTATTTACTTGCCCACGCAAAAATGTTGGAATATATTCTGTAATACCATATCATTTGTCACCTCTCCTGCAATATCACTCAAATGGAAAATACATTCCCGAATATCTTGTGACACGAAATCTCCGGAAAGATTATTTGCCAAGCCTTCTTGTACTCGGTGGATAGCTTCTAATGCATTGTTTAATGCTTCATAGTGGCGGACATTGGTAACAATAACGTCATTTTGAGTAATGGTAGGAAGATGTGCAGATGTTATTAGCATTTGTTGCAGTTCTTCGATATGTTCTCGTTTTTTAGCAGATATGGCGATTGATTTTACGTCGTCAGGGAAACCGGTAGGGATATCATTCTGTATATTAGCCACCAGATCGACTTTATTATAAACAAGGATGAGTTGTTTTGCTTTACAGCGGGGAAGAAGTTGGCTGGATAGTTGTGTGATTTGAGTTTGGGCATTTGTAGCATCAATCATCCAAAGAACGATTTCTGCTTGGTCCAACTTTTGGAAAGTACGTTCAATACCAAGACTTTCAATTGTGTCGTTGGTTTCACGAATACCTGCCGTATCAATGAATCGGAAAGTAATTCCACCTATATTAACCGTATCCTCTATCACATCGCGTGTTGTACCATGAATATCGCTGACTATGGCTTTTTCTTCATTTAACAAGACATTAAGTAGGGTGGATTTTCCTGCATTTGTTTCGCCAATGATAGCTACCGGAACGCCATTCTTAATTGCGTTGCCTACACTAAAAGAGTTCACTAAGCGAACAATAACTTTTTCAATGTTATCCGCTAACAGACAAAGTTCGGAGCGATCGGCAAATTCCAATTCCTCGTGATCACTAAAATCCAGTTCAAGCTCAATGAGTGAGGTGAAATGTAGTAACTGGTTGCGTAGAGTGGTAAGTTCTTTGCTGAAACCACCGCGCATTTGGCTCATGGCAAGACGATGAGTCGCTGCGGAAGATGAAGCGATAAGGTCGGCAACGGCTTCCGCTTGACTTAAATCCATTTTTCCATTAAGAAATGCACGTTGAGTGTATTCGCCCGGTTGGGCCATGCGGCAACCATTCTTAATCAATAGCTGTAGCACTTTTTGTAAAATGTAGGCTGAACCATGACATGTGATTTCTGTACTGTTTTCACCTGTATAGGAGTGAGGAGCACGAAACAAGCTGACAAGCACTTCATCTATAATTTCAGAACCTTCATGAATCCGTCCAAAAGTAAGCGTATAAGGTTTGCTCTCCTCCAACCTTTTATTGCTAATGGCAGGGGTAAAAATACGGGATGTGATTTCGATAGCTTCCGGTCCGGAAACTCGAATACATCCAATAGCCCCTCCCTGGGCAGTGGCTATGGCACAGATAGTATCTTGGTTCATGATTTTCAGTTTGTTTTTATTCGACAAAGATAACGGTTTATCATAAAAAAATGATGTAACTTCTTGGCTTTTATTGTAACTTTATATAAATCAATAACTTTAGATGAAGCATCTATATAGGCTGGCTATAACTTCTATTAGAAAAGTAATGATAGGGATGCAAAATAAGATGATTTTAATTTTTTGTAGATAGATGGTCTGTTTAAGAAATTTAAACTTCCTGAGCAGGATGGTGCATAGTAATAGAAAAGTGTGATTAGGCATCACAGCCTATGCCTGTTGTTGCCGTAATGGAACATTTATATTATACGGAACAACAATAGGGCATAGCAAGCTGGATGTTATAAGATTATTGGAAAGCTTTAGATCGAAACGTTCAAGGCTTTGTGTATAATCTTTTAAATTCGTTCGAGTACCTTAAGAATCAGGTGATCAATAGTGTTTTTATATCCTGTATTGGCTTCTTTTATTAATCGGTTGGCAATTACCATGCAGACCGTCATGGCTTTATGTCCCATTAGGCGGCTGAGGCCTGCCAATGCGGAACTCTCCATTTCAAAATTAGTGATTTTGTAGCCATTGTATTCGAATTTTTCGATTTTCTCATTTTGATATGGATCTGCTAATGGCACACGTAGCTCACGTCCTTGTGGACCAAAGAAACCGCCGGCTGCAATGGTAACACCACGTACCATGTCATCTCCGGCTATGCGATCTATCAGCTCTGCACTTGCATCAATAACATAGGGAGCGGGAGCACACATATTGCCCGACCAGCCCATATGATTGAGGAAAGCACGTTCAAAAGGAAGGTCGCAAACAGAGTTACGTCCGGCATAGAAGTTCAGTAAGCCGTCGAAACCTATCGATTTGGCAGAACAAACGAAGGTCCCTACGGGGGTATAAGGCTGTAGGCCACCACAAGTGCCGATGCGTACCAGTTCTAATTGGCGCAGTTGTTTTTTTTCTTCCCGCGTTTGGAAATCAATATTGGCTAGCGCATCCAATTCATTCATGACAATATCAATATTGTCGCAACCAATACCGGTGGAGACAACGGTGATACGTTTGCCTTTATAAGTACCTGTAATTGTTTTGAATTCGCGACTCTCTACTTCACATTCTTTATTTTCGAAGTGGGAAGCAACCAGCGCTACCCGGCCGGGATCACCTACGAGGATTATTTTATCTGCCAGCCATTCGGGCTTTACATGCAAATGGAAAACGGAACCGTCTTCATTGATAATTAGTTCGGAAGATGCAAAATACTTTTTCATGTTACAGGATATTATGATTGTTTATAAATAGAAAACGTCGGTAACCGGTTTCTGTTCACCAGTTCCGACGTTTATATCAATCGCTTTACCGGTTATTTGCTTAATGGTTGGTTGGATATGCCTGTTGTCGGTTTGGCAATGTTTTCGCGCATCGAAGTATCGGCTTCGATGTTTTTCATGCGATAATAATCCATTATACCTAAATTACCATTACGGAATGCTTCTGCCATAGCCTTAGGAACTTCTGCTTCTGCTTCAATAACTTTGGCGCGTGCTTCCTGTGCTTTGGCTTTCATTTCCTGCTCACTGGCAACTGCCATGGCGCGACGTTCCTCAGCTTTGGCTTGAGCAATGTTCTTGTCTGCATTTGCTTGGTCTATTTGCAAAGCGGCACCAATGTTTTTGCCTATGTCAATGTCGGCAATATCGATAGATAGAATTTCAAAAGCGGTACCGGCATCCAATCCTTTGCGAAGTACCAATTTGGAAATAGAATCCGGATTTTCCAGAACAGATTTATGATTTTCGGAAGAACCGATAGATGATACGATACCTTCGCCAACACGAGCTAAAATAGTATCTTCTCCGGCACCACCCACCAATTGCCGGATATTGGCACGCACAGTTACACGAGCTTTGGCAATCAGCTGAATTCCATCTTTTGCTACAGCCGTAACAGGTGGGGTGTCAATAACTTTAGGGTTTACAGACATTTGAACTGCTTCGAACACATCACGTCCGGCAAGGTCAATGGCAGTAGCCATTTGAAAAGGTAATTCAATGTTGGCTTTGGAAGCAGATACCAAAGCATGCACCACTTTCTCAACGTGACCTCCTGCAAGGTAGTGTGCTTCTAATTCGTCACGTGTGATGTTGCTTAGACCGGCTTTATGTGCTTCAATCAAGCCCGGCACAATGATGTAAGGCGGTACATTACGGATACGCATCAGAAATAGTTGGACCAGTGATATGTTTACCCCCGAAACTTTAGCGGATAACCATAGGAAAAACGGTACGTAATGGAAAAACAGTACCAGGAAAATAATACCACCTACAATAATGAAAGCAGTGAGATACATTGTGCTTGGATCCATGATTTTAGTTATTAGTTATTACTTATTACTTAATTGATTATTGGTGATTTATGATTTACTTTTTCTTCTCCACAAGTATTACTCCGTCTGTAATGCGGTTTACTATAATAGGAGTTTTCTCATTCAGAAAACCATCTGTGGATTTGACTTCTACGATATCGCCGTTTATTTCAGCATATCCGATAAGGGCAAGGCGGGTCGTTGTAACACCTGTGTCGCCTATTTTCACTTTTTCTTCGGCGCTTCGGTCTATCTTTGAAGTAATATTCTTTTTCAAAGCTATCTTGTCTAAAGTTTTGGAACGCATAAACCATATCAGCGAGCCAACACAGGCTATGGCAGATACGGCAAGTGTGATGAAGCCTGCTGTTGTTCCTATATTGGTAAATGCATAATAATTGGCATAAATGATGCAACCGCCTGCCAGAAAACCGGCGATGCTGATACCCGGTACTATGAATAATTCCACTAAGAACAGTATAACTGCTGCTACGACTAATACTATGATAATGAAGATGTCCATAGTTTTTCTATTTAATGGTTTGTTTTTCTAATTTACGCACTTGGATAACAGATTGATCTATTTCCGTGGCCAATTGTTGTACACGTTTTTCCAAGTCAAGTATAGCTGGAGCCATTTGGGTTTTTTCGTTTTGATTGGCACGAGAATATTGGGTACGTATATTTTCCAGTTTACTCTGTTGCTGATGATAGCTTTCTTTCAATTGAAGATATTTTTTGAATTGTGCTTTTGCCTGTGGAGAACGGAAATCGGTCGCATAGTGATAGATATGCTGGTCATCAATCACAAATTCGAATTCATGGTGTTTCTTTATTTCCGGCTTTTCCTGCATCACTTTTTGTAACCGGCTTTGGGCATCAGCCACTAAGTTCTCATCTGTCCATGTATCCTTAATGGAATGAAGTTGGGCAAGTTTTATCAATTTGCCTTTATCCATGTTTTCATAGTTGTATACCTGTTTGGATGATGCCGGAATGAATACATATATGCAGACTTTATCCTCCGGCTGATAACGGTCTGATGCAAACCAGCCTAAGTTATTGAATTCGTCTATAACATACATATAATCGTTGTAGGGGGAGTTGAAAGGCATGCCTACATTCTCCGGAGCCAGATAGGTGTCTGTATTCATGTTATAGCGCGTTACAAAAATATCATAGTTTCCCATAGATGCAGGACCGTCTGCGGCATAATAAATAGTGATGCCGTCTGCCAACACATAAGGATAGTTGGCATTCATTGATTCATTGATACTGCCGGGAAGCATGTTGCCTTTGCCCCATTCATCCATCATCTTGTTGCGTGATAGGATGTTGAGTGTGCTGTCTTTCTGCAACTCGCTATAATAGATTTTATTTCCCAATTCTGTTTCGTACACAGTGCCACCCTTGCCATTGGAGTTTTTAAAGTAGGTGTCATACATAAAAAGTTTGCCGGATTCAGGGCTGATTTTGTATGCTTTGAGAAAATCTTTTTTGTCTACCACAAAACTGTCAATGAAGCAGACTTCCTCTACGCCTTTTAGCATACGGAGGTTTGCTTTACTTTTTTCCAACAGTTTTTCCGCTTCGGCTATAGGACGTCTTCTTTTGGTCAGTTCGGCAATATATTCTTCGAAAGTGTTGACTGCATCTTCAAATCGGTAGGTGGCATTATAGGCCTGTGCCAAATAAAGCTGCCCACCGGCAGCCCGACGTTTTACGGCTGTTTCTAAATACTTGATAGCTTCCTCCGCTTCCCCTGTGTTTAAACAGCACACGCCATACCACAGATTATAACTTCCGTTGTTAGGCTGTGATTTGACGAATTTTTTAAAAGCTGGTTTGGCTTGGTCATATTGGCCTTTCTCATAGAGCGCTTTAGCTTGTGTAAGGGTTTGCGCTGAAATATTCATTCCAAAGAAACCTAATAACAAAAGCAGTATATATTTTTTCTTCATATATGAAAATCTTTTTAATGAGTTCAAAAATACAAATTTATCGGGAATAAAGCGGTTTTCTGTGATTCTATTATGTTAATTCTTCTTTAAATGATTCTTTTCAACTACTTTTGCAGCCGATTTTTAAATGATTTTTATGGCACAATTTACAGAGGAAGAAAAGACTTTGCGGCGTATTGAAAAGCGGTTCGGTAAAGGAGTGGTGGAATATGGGCTTATAGAAGAGGGCGATCGGATTCTTATCGGACTTTCCGGAGGAAAAGATTCTCTGGCGCTGGTTGAATTGTTGGCGCGTCGTTCCCGGATTTTGAAGCCGAGATTTTCTGTTATTGCTGTTCATGTGGTAATGAAGAACATTCCTTATCAAAGTGATGTGGATTATCTCAGAAATTATACGGAGTCATGTGGGATACCTTTTGTTCTGTATGAAACGGAGTTTGATGCAAGTACGGACACTCGTAAGTCACCTTGTTTTTTATGTTCTTGGAATCGGCGGAAAGCTTTGTTTACTGTGGCAAAGGAGCAAAAGTGCAACAAGATAGCCTTGGGACATCATATGGATGACATTCTGGAGACCTTGCTGATGAACATTACTTATCAGGGTACATTCAGTTCAATGCCGCCGCGATTGGTAATGAAGAAGTTTGATATGACAATCATCCGGCCCATGTGTCTTGTGCATGAGGCGGATTTAATGGAACTGGCAGAGATAAGGGCATATCGGAAACAAGTGAAGAACTGCCCTTATGAATCGCAGTCAAGCCGGAGTGCGATGAAAAGAATTTTGCACCAACTGGAAGAAATGAATCCGGAAGCCCGATATAGCTTATGGGGGAGTATGAGTAATGTGCAGGAAGAGTTGTTGCCGAGGAAATTAAAATAAGATTAAAAAAGTTAGTAAGTAACCTCATTTAAGTAATCATTATATGAAAGCTTTTTATACTATTCTACTATTGATTGTATCCAATGTCTTTATGACATTTGCTTGGTACGGGCATTTGAAATTGCAGGAAATGAAAGTAATTTCCAATTGGCCACTTTATGCTGTAATTTTGTTTTCGTGGATGATAGCTTTGGCAGAGTATGCATTTCAGATTCCGGCAAATCGTATTGGTTTTATCGGTAATGGCGGTCCTTTTTCGTTAATGCAGTTAAAAGTTATTCAGGAAGTGGTGACACTTATTATTTTTACGATATTTACCACTGTTCTCTTTAAAGGAGAGTCTTTGCATTGGAATCATTTTGCGGCATTTGTCTGCTTGGTATTGGCGGTGTATTTTGTCTTTTATAAATAGAGGATTGGATTAGCGGATCTCTTTCCGCTAATCCAATCCTCTATACTATTATTTTCCTGTGATATATTTGCTCATACCTTTCGTGTAGAACATTTGGAATTCTCCCTTGTCATCCGTATATATGAAACATGCGTCAAGATCGGGGTGAGCATTGGCAAAACGTTCGGCCTCTTCCAGTCCCATGACCATGAAAGCGGTAGCGTAGGCGTCGGCGCTCATGCAATCCCGGGCAATGACTGTTGCCGACAAGATGTTATGTTGTACAGGGTATCCTGTGCGTGGATCTATGGTGTGAGCGTATTTCTTTCCGTCTTTGTAGTAATAGTTCCGGTAATTGCCTGAAGTGGCGATGCCCATGTCGGTCACTTGCAATATGGTTTGTAACTCTTGATTTACGGCAAGTGAGTCATCTACCGGCTTGTTGATGCCGATGCGCCATAAACTTTTCTTCGGGTTTTCTCCGCGAACCACTACTTCACCGCCTATATCCACCATGAAGTTACCGATGCCTTTTTTTTCTAATAGTTGTGCAATGACATCCACTGCGTAACCTTTGGCTACGGCGCTACATGAAAGCATGATGCGAGGGTCTTGTTTGATAACCTTCCCTTCGGCAGATAATGAAACTTTTGAATAACCTGTAATATCTAATAGGCTGTCTATCATAGCTGAATCAGGGAATGCACCTTTCTTGAATCCGAACCCCCAAGCATTGGCCAACGGAGCTACTGTAATGTCAAAGGCCCCTCCGGTCTCTTGGGATATTTCCATGCTGCGGCGGAATACGTTAATAAAGAATGTGTCGGGGATGATGTCTTCGTTTCGGTTGATACGCGTAATAGTGGCCGTATCGTTGAAAGGGGATAACGAACCGTCAAAACGTTTGAGCTCTGCTTCAATTTCGGACTTCAGATCGCTGTCATACTGGTAAGTTATGTTATATACTGTTCCAAAAATCAGCCCGCTGGCGGTTCGATAAGGGATGGCACGATTGTGTCGTGCGAGTATTCCGATAGTGCCTAATACTAGCAAGGCAACCCACAAAAAATTCCGTTGTACTTTCTTATCCATAATATTTAATGCTAAGTTAATAACCCTCAAAAGGATAATCCTCCTCCGGCTTTCCTCTGTTCTCTATTGGGATTTGGGGCTTTCTATTCTTGATATCAACTGCAAAACAGGTGCTCTATCAATATCTTTGTGCCTATGATAATAAGGATGACGCCACCCCAGAGTTCCGCGCGTAATTTGCGGGCAATGCCACATCCGAAACGGATACCGAACATCAGTCCGACAAATGATAAGGCAAATGATACAAATCCTATGATGCCGATAGAAGGCAGTATGGATGAAAAACTGCGGACACCCAGAAATGCAAATGAAACACCGACTGCCAGGGCGTCGATACTGGTGGCTACCGCTAATGCCGAAACCACTTTTAGGCTGGTAGGGTCAAATTCATGTCTGCAATCTTCATCTTTGAAAGATTCCAAGACCATACGCCCTCCAAGAAAAGCCAGAATAGCAAAAGCTATCCAATGGTCTATGTTTTCAATGAGATGGCTGAAAAAGCTGGCTCCTATCCAGCCAAGTAGCGGCATGAGTGCCTGAAAAAAACCGAAAGCCAGTGCCATTATCAGCATCGGACGCATCCGGACACGTTTCAATATAATACCGCTGGCAATAGATACTGCGAAACAATCCATTGCAAGTCCTATGGCAAGCAACCAGATTTCTAATCCTGTCATTGTTTTAGAATGGTAATTTATAGATTATTGTATAAGTGACCCCTGTGGTGTTTCCGTTGTATTTGCCATAACCCGGTACGTACCATGGGTCTCCATATTCGGCAACGGAAGAACTCAGACGGAATTTGAAGCGTAATGCCCAGCCCATATACAGGCTTTTCCATACATGTGCCCGTATGCCGACACAAAATTCCGCCCATTGCATTGAACCTTTCATTCCTTTATGGTCAAAAGGCAGACTGCCTCCCCAGATACCGTCTATCAGGTTCGGATTGCCTAAGTTGCCGCCGTATTCAGGGTCGCTGACAGCCAATGATTCCACATCGTATTTGAAGCTGGTTGCTGCATAGCGCAGACCCACAAGTATCATGTGTCCATGTTTCTTGTTATAGAGTGCGTTATAATCCATGCCGATGCGAAAATAGGGAGCGCCGGTTTTATAATGTATTCCTTTGTCGCTCCAGGTATCTGTGTTGCCATAGCCGAATTCTACCGTTGGGAAAAAACGGTTTTTGAGGCTTACGTCAACCGCTACCTCGCTACTGAAAAAGTCACTTCCAAGCAGTTTGCCTCCGGGACCCCATAAATCTGCGCTGATGGAGATGCCGTTGTAGAGAGGGTAGTGCACCTCCTCCTTGGCATCCTTTTTTTCCGTTTTGGGCGGAGTGGTTGCCGGTGGGGCGGAGATATTACTGTTTTGTGCCTGCAATGGGAGAGACAGCAGTAAACAGAGTGCCAGACTAATAGAATAGTTTAAGATTTTCTGTACCATAAATTCCGGCTTCTTTATTTACAATGCGAATAGAATCAAGACTGTGACGGCTGTAATTGACATCTTTAATGCTCTGTTTCATTTGATAACCGCAGTCCATTGACAGGAAGTAAGGTGTATTGGTTTGATAAACAATGAGTGTGTCTGTCAATGTTTTGCTGTAACGGAATACAAGTACGGTGGAGTCGGCGGTATATCTTAACGGAAGTGAGAGGTCATGCACTTTCTTCTGGTTGTTGATGATAATGGAATCCGTACCGAAAGCGGTGACAGTCAGCGAGTCCAACGTATCATTGGAAACAACTTCTGTTTCGGGGTCTAATGTGTAGAAGTAACACTGCATCATGGCTCGTGTGGCCATTGAGCAGTCCGCTTCTTCCGAACAAGATATTACTACGCTAAGGATAGGGAAGAGAAAGGCTCCGGTTATGATGAATTTGACTAATGCTTTCATGGTTAAATCATTTTCTCGATTTGATACTTGTTACGTTCCGGCGCATTGCGGGATATCAGTTCGCCGAGGAAACCTGCCACAAACAGTTGGGTTCCGATAATCATGGATGTTAATGACAGATAGAAATAAGGGGAGTCTGTCACAAGTCGGTATGGCATGCCTTGATTCATGTAATACAGTTTGCTGGCGCCGACAATAATTACGGCAATGAATCCGATGAAAAACATCAGCGATCCCAATATGCCGAAGAAGTGCATAGGCTTGATGCCGAAGGTGGAAAGGAACCAAAGGGAAATTAAATCCAGATAACCGTTAAAGAAACGGTTCCAGCCGCCGAATTTGGTTTTGCCGAATTTTCGTGCCTGATGATGCACCACTTTCTCGCCGATCTTCTTGAAACCGGCATTTTTGGCGAGGTAGGGTATGTAACGGTGCATTTCACCGTACACTTCTATGTTTTTTATCACCTCTTTGCGGTAGGCTTTCAGGCCGCAATTAAAGTCATGCAGGTTTTTTATGCCGGAAACCTTACGTGCGGTAGCGTTGAACAGCTTGGTCGGTATGGTTTTTGACAAGGGGTCATATCTTTTCTGCTTCCAGCCGGATACCAGGTCGTAGCCTTCTTCCGTAATCATGCGGTATAGTTCCGGAATTTCGTCGGGACTGTCCTGTAAGTCTGCGTCCATTGTAATCACGACATTTCCTTGCGCTTGGTCAAAACCGCAATAGAGTGCCGGCGACTTGCCATAATTACGGCGGAATTTTATTCCCCGTACTTTGTCCGAGCCGGCTTGCAGCTGCTCTATTATCTGCCAGGAGTGGTCGGTACTTCCGTCGTTAACGAAAATAATTTCATAAGAAAAGTTATGAGCTTTCATTACCCTCTCAATCCATGCAAACAATTCCGGAAGAGACTCTTCTTCATTATATAAAGGAATGACTACTGAAATATCCATTTGCTTATTTATGATTTTAACTATGTTACACTATGCCTGGTTTATCTGAAATCTGCCGTCGCTTGTCATTCTTTCTTGCGTTTCATTACGAATAAGGCGGTGGGAAGGGCCAGCAGCGAACCGCAAAACACGTTCCATGACACCAATTGCATGGTAATGTCTATGGGGGTGAGCGATTTCACATTGTCCAATGTCTCTTGAAATACATCGGTATAGGCTTCTATGCCGGGTACGCCGCTTTGTTTCAAGATATCAATTTGTGATTCGTAGGCATTGATGACAAATCCGTGGTCTATGAAACGGAAATAAATGTAATGTGCCATTGCCGTCAATAATGCGGCGAACATGTACATGAACACTGTGAATATCCATGCGTGCAGGAAACTGATGCTGCCGCCGCATGCTGTATTACGGTACATTCGTACGTAGTAATACCCCATAAAGGGAACGCATATCGTAAGTCCCATAAAGAGGAAAGATAAAAACGGAGTTGTCAGGCCCAAAGGGAAAAGGATGAATTTTAAAATCCAATATCCGCCCAGATAGGTGCCGAACAACATTGCATATTGCATGTAACCTTTATTTTCTGCCATTTTT